>Ga0209510_1000423_pt1 | contig 59339 bp, 41 predicted proteins | sample BiotimSIPDNA_FD_185749 | JGI IMG/M metagenome (GOLD analysis project Ga0209510, IMG submission 185749) | Anaerobic biogas reactor microbial communites from Washington, USA - Biogas_R1 time_0 SIP DNA (SPAdes) (version 2) | ecosystem: Engineered > Bioreactor > Anaerobic > Unclassified | place...
TCATCTACCGCAAAACCATAAAGCAAATGATGGATAAATGCGAATCATTCGAAGATTTTCTCAAAATGCTAAAAGCTTCTAAAGATGACAAACAGAGCATGTTTGAACCCGGCTACTGGATCATCGGGAGTCCCCAATTTACTAAAGATGCACTGAAAAAAGATGAAGAGAAAAGAATTCGCATGGCCAATTACAAGCGATATAGTTGGGATCATGACCAATTGGCAGAGTTTGTCTTCTCCCGATTTCCTGTCTCGATTAATAATATAAAAAGAAGAGGAAGGAATAATGCACTATCAGATGCCCGCAAGCTATACTGCTATTTTGCGGTCACTATTCTTGAGATGACAACTCTAAGCACGGCAGCAAGACTAAATATAACCAGTACTGCAGTGTGTAGGCTGGCAAAACTGGGGAAGATTGTTGCAGAAAAGAATGGGATAGTACTGCCTATTCACAGATAAAAGCTCAGGCTGCTTTCTGGTTTCGTTCTTATTTGTCCTACAGTATTATTGGAAATGAAAATCATGTTGATTTTTACACCTGATTTTTCATCGTCAGATCTAATACTAAAAACTTATAATTTCGGTGCTTGGATTTGGAAACTTGTTGAATAGGACCTACCTTTTGATCATGAAAGCGGTGGTTTGAGGAAAATTTTGCATGTAAAAAGAGCCGGAGAAACTTAAGCTTCTTTTTATTTTCATTTTAATCGGGTATGATTTTCTTTTTTTTTGCCAGATTAAGTTACTTACATATATCATGTTAAAGTTCTTTTAGGTTTCCACCGTCCCCTGAATAAGAGCCGGAGAAACTTTATCCACTTTTCACAATTATTTTTCAATCGCGAATCAATTTCTTCTTTTTTTTACCAGATTAAGTTACAGATTTTATGTCAAAGCTGCTTTTTGGGTTTCCACCGTCTCCTATAAAAAGAGCCGCAGAAAATCCTTCTTTCTCGCCTTTTCAGTAGAAGCTTAATGTACAAATCTCAGATTGCAGCTAACTAAAATGTTTCCTTTTCCTCCGTCCCCCAAAAAACTCACTTCCCACCAACCGGAAAAAGCATGCAAAACGTTGTCCCCTTACCTAACGCGCTCTCTACGTAAACCGCTCCCTGATGGCTCTGCATTATCCCGTAAACCGCTGCCAGACCCATCCCAGTACCTTTCCCCTCATCTTTGGTAGTAAAAAAAGGTTCAAAAAGCCGACTCATCACTTTCTCATCTATGCCAGGGCCGGTATCTGAAACCGCAATCGATGAATAAAGCCCTTCCACACAATTAATATGATGAATATGGCGGAATTCGGTAGTTACATCTACAGCCTTGGTGGTCAGAGTCAGTGTACCACCACCTTTCATCGCATCTCTGGCATTAAGACACAAATTCAGAATCGCGCTTTTAATCAGATCGACTCCTCCCTGGAAAAGTGGAAGCTGCGCTTCTGCAACATGTTTTACTGTAATCCCGTCCTTAATCAAATTTGATAATAGTGGTATCATCTCTTTAACCAGTACATTGAGATCAATCGGCTGAGTGCAAAACTCCTTCTTACGGGCAAAAGTTAGAAGCTGCGAAGTCATCTCTGCTGCTGTTCTGGCTGCATTTTCGATATTTTGTGCATACTTGTATGAAGGTGTTTCGCTATCAAGCGTTTCGGATAATATCGTACTGTAACCAAGAATAATATTCAGAAAATTATTAAAATCATGTGCTATGGTTCCAGATAGTTGACCAATAACTTCCATTTTTCTGGCTTGAAACAATAGTTCGTTTGCTTTCTTCAGTTCATTGGTACGCTGTTCAACCCGCTTTTCTAGCTCATTCTGGAGCTCTCGCAGAGTTTTTTCAACTTCTTTACGCTTCTCGATCTCCTTACGAAGATTTATCGCAAGCTCCCCAAAATATCCAAGTAGAAATGAAATTCCAATATTAACTACCAGACTGATTAAAGCCGAGGAGTAAGAAGTCAAAAATTCCGGTGCAACGAAATGAAATGCTACACTATTGCCCAGATGGTTTAAAAGGGTGAGAAGTATACCGGCTGTAGTGCCTTTCTTCCATGAGATATAACAAACAAATATGATTCCGATCAGAGAAGCCGAAATTAAGTTCGTAAAATTGAGAAACACACATATAATTGCCAGATAGATGGCTGATAACAGAAAAATTAAACCTATTGTTCGATTCGGTAGACGAAAATTCATTTGTCATTTACCTGAAGAAGATTCAATTCTGCATACTCTTTATAATACATTTTTCCAAATGTTGTAAGGTGTTTTCAGGAAAATGCTTGATTATGGTAATAATCTAAATTGAACGAAATAGGTTACAGTGTTCGCCTTGTATCATAAATTGTTACATTCATATCAAAATTGTAGAACCGGCAACTATGTATAATCTACTAAATACGTATATTAAATTTTTACAGAGATAACCCAGGCTTCTGATGAAATTCTTTTTTGGGGGAATAGGTAAATCATTCAAAAAATAGATAGTTACCGTAGTAGAGTGTGAATCTATGAATAAAATGAAAATTGTGTTGGCCATCACTTTATGTATTTCTACAGTCAGTTCTCAGGTGAAAGTTTCTATCAATTCAGGAGATCCGGTATTTCCTTTTCCCCAGTTTATGCCCTACAAAAATGCTACCACCACTTATGAAAATCTGGCAACTAAGCCTGGAGTGGGAGTGACCCATGCTGAGATGGAGAAGACGATCCGCGATGGTTATCAGATCATGATGAACCGCACGGAAAAGCCAGGTGGTGGGGTAGGTGGTAAAGATTACATAAGATATCGATCAAATCCTCAATGTTCTGAAGGTGACGGGTACGGGTTACTTGGTGCTGCCGCAATGGCTGACAAGGAAACTTTCGATGGATTGTGGCTTTATATCCACGATTACACCATGAACAAGGTTAAACGGTATAGAGACTGCAAAGATGCCAGCCCCGGTTATAATTACAGCCGTCTGCCGGGATGGACCGGTTCCGGTGCAAATTCTGCTGCTGATGGCGATTTCGATATAGCTCTTGCACTTCTGATCGCATATCTGCAATGGGGCGAATTTATGGGTATCGATGATGCCTGTGGGGAGCCAATTTCCTACAAAAAAGAGGCAATCGAATTTCTGAAAGCTTTAACCGATACACTGATCTACAGCGCTAATGGTAACTACCTGAGTGGGGATGTGGGACTTGATGGATATATAAAAGGTGGAGACTCCTGGGCGGAGCTGACTGGCTGGGCTAATAATACAAGCGTAAGTGGCTTCTCCAGAAAACCTGATTGTTCCGGACCAACTCGGCAACATATCGATTATGCTGCTCCGGCCTATTTTCGTGCTTTTGCCGATTTTCTGGCAAAGGAGGACTCTGCAAAGTACGCCTGGAATATCTATCAGTTCCGTCGTGCTGAAGCATCTTCTGACTGGCTCATGGGGAAAATGCTGGAAAATGAAAAAATGATTCCTCATGCAGGATGGGTGGAGCTTTCTAATGATAATGAACCAACATTTGAAACCTTTTCTGATGGTGAGGACTTCCGCTGTTCCTGGAGAACAATTTTAAATGAAGTTTGGCACGGTAATCCACATTACACCTGGGATCCCAAAACTCATCAGATAAAAAAAGGAGAAAAAAACACTTTCGAACTGGACATTGGCAAACGATATGCCCGTTTTCTGTGGGACCAGCGTCAGGCCCCATGGAACAATGAATGTACCAAGAATGTGGGGGGAGATAAAACCATCGGATACTGGGGACCTGAGATCCTAAAGTATTGGTACTCACCCGTAGGAGAGCCATTAGGTGAATTTGCTCTGAACTGGGTTCCGGGTGCGGGATCGCCTGCAGCGATTGTCTCACAAAATCATGACCTCATGGCAGAGCTGTACAGATGTCTCGAGATGAAGTGGGATTCGGAAAATGAAGAGCGGTACCTGGGAAGTATCCCCAAGTACTTTCATGGATGGTTCAGGATGCTGGGGCTTCTGGTGCTCTCAGGAAATTATCATTCTCCATCGGAAATCAAGCCCACTGCAAATATGAAAGTGTATTTGTCTATAGACAAAACTTTCGCATTTGAAGGTGATACGGTTACCTACACAATCGATTATCGTAACTATGGATCTCTGGAAGCCAAAGATGTTGTAATTGTAGACACTTTACACAAGGATTTCGTTTACATTTCAAGCACCGGTGGCGGAGCTTATGATGCTGCCTCCAATTCGGTACGATGGAAGATCCAATCTGTTCCAGGGGTTAAATCAAAAACCGATCTTTCTACCACAAAAGGACAGGTAAAGCTGACTGTAAAGGTGAGCAGAGCTTCACAGCAGCAGTACAGAAACCGGGTATCGATCTCCTGCTCCAACGGCAGCGGATGGACCTCCAATGAATACCCCAATAATATCACTCCGGTGATGGAGCGTAATTACCTGGATATCGCAAAACGTGCCCTGGTTATTGACAAGAAACTTTCTAATAATGCAGTCAATCCGGGAAATGAGATCGAAGTAAACTTGAATTTCGAAAATACTTCAGACGCCGGGTGGATCAATGGAGGAAGACCAGGAGTTCATTTCTCTTACTCCACTGAACCTCTCAAAGCAGATAGTGCGGAATATAAAATGCGTTTCCGTCTGTTTCACGATGCTGATGAAGCCTATATAGATTATGGTAATTACCGTGTGTCATATTTTCTTTTTGATGCTGGAAACACCTGTTATCAGGGTACTGAAGGGTGTGCCAGTGGATGGGTTTTGAATAAACATATTTTTGAGGGAGTAAGTGCCGATTCTGTAAAAGTACTTCACGAGAGAATCACCGAAGGCTTTGATCAGAGGGGAAAATGGAACCAGAGAATTGTGCTGCAGTTTTCGGATGTTAATGACCCGAACCGTCCGGTAAAGCTGACTACCACCAATTATCATCTGGATTGGTATCGGGGAAATTCCGATATGATTCATCTGGGAGGCAAAGACCCACTCAGATTGGTGTGGGTACTAAATAATGGAAAGTATTCTTCTGTGAATTGGAGCGATGATTGGTCTTTTAATAGTAATGCTATGGATGCATCTAACGATTCCAGAGGCTTTCCAATTACAAATGACTGGACCGATCCGGATAATCCCAATATAAAGGTTACAAGACATAATCCTAAGGAATGCTCGGAAGCATCCAAAACCATAGATAATATACTGATTGAGGAGTGGGATGGGTACACCTGGAGACGGGTTGCTGGTGATGGACCGCTTCCGGGGCGTGATGTGCAAAATGTGATTATCAGAGATACAGTGCCACCGGGGTTGGTTTTTGTCCGCTTTGAGGGAAAACCTCCTTTGGGTATCGAGCCTACAATAAAAGGAAACGTTATTACCTGGACCATTCCCAAGATGCAGGTGAAACAGAAGGGGAGCATCCGGTATATCATTAAAGCCGATGGTACTTGCCCCATGCAAAAGAAAAATATCATGACCAGGGCATGGATATCAGCAGACAAGGAATCACCTGTATACGACAGCGCACAGCTCTTGATTACATGTGATCCTGTTCCGCCTCCTCCTCCCGAACCTACTACTATGTATAAAACTGCTGACCGAAAGGTTTACAAGGTTGATGATACCATCAATTATACCATAGCTTATAAACAGACACATGGAACCATTATTACCGATGCAACCGATCCTGGCAAATGGATCGATGTGGATGGTAACGGAAAACTAAGCATCAATGGTGATGAAATATCATACGACAAAGGCAGTACCATGATGGTATACAAATATTCTTATGGCACAAATGGAACCATTGGTGGAACTGCTTCTCCTGTATACTATGGTGAGTTTTCAATTGTACTTCGTAACAGCGGATCAAGATATATAGAACTCCGTTTTAAACAGGACTGGGACCAGATGTATGTCTCTTTCTTTGATGATGGTAAACAGATCGGTAGTTCCCAGGGATTTACTTACAGTGGTGATCCGGATCCATTCGATTACAAAATAGAAATGGCAGAAGATACGATTCGTTTCTGGGCAGGTGATACGGGTGCCTTAATGCCTAATATAAGTCAAAGCGGGTTCTCTGTCCGGTCCGGATACGCAGGAGTGAAATCTGGAAGGGATACCGGGGCACGTATTAAAGGATGGTGCAGTCATCTGGATGCAGGATTCAATATTGAAATTTCCGATTCCATTCCAGATGGAATCAAATTCATTGATGGTAACGGGGTTATTTCAACCGGTGCTCTGGCTGGAACTGAGCTTGATTTCAAAGAAAGCAATGGAACCTTGAGATGGACAGTAGTTTCAGGGGACTCATACCTTTCTTTCGGGGATTCTGTGACAATAAACTGGAAAGGTATTTGTGAAACCTGTAGTTCAGAAATAGTCAATACTGCATATACTAATATTCAGGGACACAAGAAAAATTCCATTGGGGCGCAGGTCAGGTCTGGGTGCCAGGTTAAACCGGGTGACCCGCACCATGTTGATATAATCATGGACACTCTTGACATCGATCTATTGAGCGATTCAGAGATAGATTCCATTTATATGGATGCTGGTACAATGGAAATTGAACTCTTCGCAGTTGTACGGGATTCAGTCGGTAATTATCTGGAGAAAGCAACACTTGGAAAATGGAGTAGCCATGATCCAGAGGTCGTTTCTACAGAAACCAATCCTAAGAGTGATTGGGGAGTGGTTATTACAAAAACCGGTAGCGGCAAGACCGTTATTACTGTCAGTCAGAGTGGGCTCAAGTCTGACTCGGTGATAATTATTGCAGAAGCAAAGCCTTTGTGGCCTGTTATTACAAATGCCATTATGCTGGATAATGATGGAGATATCGTACCTGATGAGTTACGTATTACACTTACTGATACTTTTGCCATAAATCAGGAGGTTAATAGTATCCTGCTCTCATACAGAGGGAAGTCAATCACTTTTAATCTGGATCAGATAAAAATAGATAAAAAGACGATTTCTGTTCCATTAAATTCCTTGACCGAACCGGATGCCTCACCTGAAGGTACTGTAACTATAAATATGTTAATAGATGGTGAGAAAAAACTGAGTATAAAGAATATCACAGATGGAGTTGGGGCAGCAATAAGTGAAGTAATACTGTCTGAAGGGGAAAATGGAAAAAACGATACGTTGATTTTGAAATTCCCTGAGAGGATAATACTTTCCACCTTAAAAGGAAAAACAGTTCAGCTTATTAAAAAAGACTCAGGTGATACCGTCTATCTTGATCTCAATGTGTTATCTGGTCAGGTGCTCGATTCCATTGTAAGAGTAGTGACTAATACCTCAGAGAAAGATCGGCCTCAACAGGGAGATTATTTACGACTGGTTCCTGGTAAAGCTGATGGCACTGTTTCAGACTATTATGGAAATCTGCCACATGTAAAGAATCGGGCTGTTCCTATTAAAGCCAAACCGCCTCAGATTAATCTTGCCTGGTACAAAGATAAAGATGGTGATGGGGTTGTGGATGTCGTTTATCTGAAGTTTTTAAGGGAAGTGGATCCTGAGGATATCCTGTTTTCATTAAGCTGGAGTGGTGTTAAACGGCTTGAGAAAATCACATCTGAGCATTTCAGTTATAATAATGAAAATTTTACCTTAAAAGTTAATCTTCCGGATTCTTTTAAGACTGACGCAGGAGTTAAGACATCAACTAAAATGTCCACTATGATATCATTTAAATCTTATCCTGAATTGATTCGAAACAGTGTGGTATTAGATAGTGCTGCACCTGTGATATTGAGTGCAACTATTGCTCCGGGTGAATATACAGGTGGTGGAGATGTAAGAGATGTTCTCAGTGTCCGTTTTTCTGAAGATGTGGAAATTGACCGGGACAGGAACCCGTTCCTTTTTATCAGAAAAAGGAATATTGAATTTAAAATAGAGGACCTGAAGGTTCTTGAAATTAAAGGTGATCTGGTTACATTCACATTTACAAGTGTATCGGGTGTTGACTATCCTGAAAATAATGACAGCATCTGGATTAATCCGGATGGTAAAGTAAGGGATGAATATGGCACCAGCCAAACTCACAGTTCTAATCGTCGTGCTCCCCTGGTGGTGAAAAATCCTAAAGGAACGTGGGATGTAAGGCTCGGTCCTAATCCGTTTAATCCCGATAGTGTAAGGGGTATTCGCTTTTATGTAGTACAGGAAAGCAGGCACAAGGCAAAAGCAGTGGTAAAGAATATCACTGTGAAAATCTATGATGCCATGGGTAATGTGGTTTACCAGGGTAATGAATATATCGAAGATGGCAATGGGTATTCGCTCTTGTGGAATGGCCATAACCGGAAAAACAGAAAAGTGGGCAAGGGAACTTATTCTGCAGTTATAGTGGTTGAAGATGAAGAGGGCAAGACAGCCTTTAAAAAGCTTTTTGGAGTAAAAAGGTAAAAATCTTCAGGCACTAAAGAGTCTTATGATTTTCTGGTAAGGCATGCGCCCTTTATTGGTTGCTTTTGTGGCACACCGTTAGTACGTCAGAATGCGAGCGGTGTTGCCTTCGATTTATAAGACAGATTCTCTTTCTGTTACTCGATTCACCCTGGCACACATGCTTTTGGAAGTGGAGATGTTGCCAGATCAGGCTCATCCCACTTCTAAAAAAATTATAATTAAAATTGGCGATGCTTTGAGTGGACATTGAGTCCAGTGTCTTGAGCTGGATATACCTTGTTAAATAATGAAGGATTTTTTGGCTTTCCAATGGAGTTGCTTTTTCACTCCCATTTCATCTGGAGTTTTCTGTGCTTGTTTGCGCAATCTGCTAAATATGAATCTATAAGATTTTGATAAGGTATTCCAGTTTCTTCAGATAGTTTTTTGAAATAGTCCAGTGTGTCAACTCCTATACGAATGCTAATCTGCTTTTTAAGTCGTTTGGCAAAAGGATTTTTTTTGCCTTTCATATTTGAAAAATCATAATGCTCTCTCATGCTCTGCCCTTTCTGAAATAATATTGTGTTTCTCTCTGATCTGCTTTTCTGGAAAATCAACAACGCTCACGACTTTTTTTTTCGTGAGTCGCTGCAGGACATCGAGATCGCCAGACAACTGGCATTGTTAACCGTTCCATCCTCGATTCAAGACCACATCGATTGGGAAACCTTAGAAATTGTAAATAAGATTTGGGTTGATGAAAATCTTAAGGAATATCGCTCCGATGCTATCTATCGAGCGAAAACCTTGAGAGATGGTCAGTGGGCATATCTTCTTTTTGAGCATAAAAGCACGTCAGATAAAAGCCCCCCGCCGTAGCAGACTACTATGGTGGGCTGGTCCTTATCTCATCCTTCAGTAACAAAATTACAGTGAAAGACTTGCGGTTGGATAGTGCGAAGGAGGGAGGATTCAAGTTCAACTATTGCGTTATATCGTGGAAATTTGGGAACAGCATGAGAAACAGAAATGGCCTGGCAAATTATTACCACTTGTAATTCCAATTGTGGTATGCCATTGTAATGGGATTTGCAATTTCGACAATAGTATGAAAGAAATGGTCGCAATCATAAATGGAACCGAAAAAATGGTTCCGGATTTTTGCTTCTTAAAGTTGGATCTGTGGTTTCTTGAGCCGGTGCAGATTGAAGATGGTACGGATGGCTATTGGGGAGGAAAAGGAAAACTCAAGGTTTTTCTGTTAGCTCTCAAGCATAGCAGAAGACCGGAGGTTTTAAGTGTTTTGCATCGGATTATCAGGATAGCAGAAGAGGCTAGGGAGTCTCAAAAGTGGGATTACGATTATCTGGATGTGGTGTTACTCTACCTGGGGTCAGTTATTGATGAGAATTTGTATGAACAGTATTGTAGAATAATTGCCCAGGAGCATAGTGGTGGAGAGAAATATATGGGAACAATAGCAGATAAATTACGCAGAGAAGAACGGTTGAAAAGAGAGACAATTGAAAGAGAGTTGCGAAAGGAGATTGAACAGAAAAATACCGAGCTTAGACATAAGGATTTTGAGCTTGAAAAAGAAAAAGCTGAGCTTGAGAAAAAGGAAACAGAGTTGGAGAAGAAAGATGAGCAATTGCATCAGATAATCCAATTGATGTTGAAAAAAGGAGTAGATCCTCAATCGATTCGAAAAATTAGAAGCCTGAGCGATGAGGAAATTGAGCAGATTATTAAAGAGGTAAATGGAAGTTAGTGAAATAAGGTGTTTTTTTCGCTACCATCTGGAATTGAGGTACTGAATATAGCCCGGGATTACCTGCCGGATAACGCTGGAATCGGATACCGAATAGGTCGGAGTACGCCGAATTGAAGTTAATAGCAGAGAAAATGCACCAGGTCCGAAACCTTTTAAAAGTACTATCCATAATACTTCAAGCCGAGTTTTAAAAAAGCCTTTCCAGAACCTCCAGAACAGTTATTTTTAATGTAAAACATCTCTTTTCGACCTTTAATGCGATTTTTTAATGTAGTAAGTCTTCCTTTTAGAATTTTCCAGCCTTTTTTTATGAAAAAAGATATCCCGAGACTCCGGAACAGGTTTTTTTAAAGAAAAAAGACCTCTTTTAACGCCAAAAAGGTCTTTTTTTGAAAAAAATGCTTTCTTCCTAATAAAATAAGCTTAACAACAGGGTATTTATCCCGTTCTTTTCCACACAGTCAAGGTTTTGTTTAAAAATGTAAACGAAAAAAGAAGATTTGTTAAGAAAAAAAACTAAATGTAAAGCATTTCGTGTCATTTTTACCCGTTTTTTTATAGAAAAGGCCTGAAAAAAGTTGATCTGTAAAGTTTTTTGGTAAAAAAACCTTAAAACCAGAAAAAAGAAGATGTTTTACGCTCAATTTTTGGGATCAAAAAGGGTTAAAGACAGTTTTCAATATCATTTTTATATAAAAAAGGGAGATACATAAAAATGCATCTCCCTCTCCTCTCACTATCCCGCCTTTTTAATAGAATTTCTCAAGCCGGAGATTTCTCGTTTTCTACTACCGGTTCAGTTTCCTTACCTGCACCGGTTGTTTTTCGCACTGTGGGACGTATTCTATCCGCCAGATCGATTCTTCCGGCAAGCTGGTAGAAACCTGCAAGAATGGAAGCCACACCTACGTAAGCGTTTTTCCATTCTGAGATTTTTTGTTCCCGGTTTTCTAGTGACGCCTGAACCTCTCTCTCTTCCCGTTTAACACAGATGCAAATTTCTTGAGCTCCTGTTCCAGCGGACCGATAACGATAGGGCATAGAACCGGCCTGTGAACCTAAGATGGACAAAAGACAGGGCCCCGAAATCACCGATGTACATTGGGGTACTAAGAGAGGAAGGGAACAAAGACTTCGGGATTACACCAGTTGCGTTATGGGATCTCAAAGTCCCCCTTCGAGGAATTTAGGGGGCTTGATATTCGGGTGATTTAAGGGGCATATACTCGTGGAATTTAGAGGCTCGATATTCAGAAAATTCAGGGGGCAGATAAACATTTAATATTGGCATCTACTATTTTGGATGCCTGAGGAGGTGAGTAATGAAATATTATCAGTACGGAAGATTAATTTTGCCATTGCTGCTCGCAGTACAGTTTTCCATGGCTCAAAAAACAATAAGAGTTGCAAAAGACGGAAGTGCAGCATTTAATTCAATACAGAGCGCGATTGACCAGGCAGAGCCAGGTGACATAATTCAGATTGAAGATCTGTCTATTTATGAAGAGCAGATAACAATTGATAGCACTAAAAGTGGACTGATCCTGAAGTCAAAAAATCCTTCTTCCCTAAAAAAGCCGGTAATCAGGTGGCAGGACACAAAAAATCAACTGCCCAAAAATTACAATCAATCTCAATTCCTGGATTCAATTAATTACTATAAGAATGGTGCTTTACGGGTATTGCGCGCCAGAAATGTTACAAGAGCAACCTCTGCATACAACAATGCATTGATTTGCCAATCGATGCCAAAGAACTGGTGTGGTCTTCCCTTAAAAACTAAGTACCAGATGTTCCTCCGATCAGAACACTAACGGAGTCATTCCGCTGGGGACGGAGCAACCTCAATGACTTATCCAAGAGCAATCTCTGCATATAACAATGCATTGATCAGCCAATCGTAGCCAAAGAACTGGTTTGGTCTTCCCTTAAAAACTAAGTACCAGATGTTCCTCCGATCAGAACACTAACGAAGTCATTCCGCTGGGGACGGAGCAACCCCAATAACTTATCTAAGAGCAACCTCTGCATACAACAATGCATTGATCTGCCAATCGATGCAAAAGATCAGGTACGGTATTCATTAAAAGTTTAAGTACCTGAATTTTCCTCCGAGCAAATTCGATCAGAACGGTTTTGAAAAGATATCAGAATGAATTGCTGCTTAACGAAAATACCACAAGAGAGTTGGAAAAAAAGAAAAACTATAAAGGAGTTGCTCGATAAATATAAGAATTCCGCTGAAAAATTCAAAAATAGTTTGTACCAGAACCTTAATTAAAAGAGGCATAAAGCCAGGAAGACAAGCTTGATCGTACACTACCTGAAATTTAATTTACAATTAATTATCGCTTTGTCCATAGCTTATTTAATCAAAACAATTGCAAACCTGATAAAACTTCTTCGAAGGAAAGCTTCATGAAAACAAAACTCATCGCAATCTCTCTTTTCCTGGCTGTAAATGCTTATTCGGATATCAGTATCGGTGTGAAAGGCGGTCTGTCATTATTCAGGGCAAATAACGACCGATCATCTTATTTATATAACGAAATTAAGACAGGACCAGAAATCGAGGCGTTTTGTGAAACCGAAGCAAACAAGTTTCTTTTTCATCTATGCAGAAAAATTTACCCCCCTCACAGGAAAAAAACTCCACTGCTCCAGGGTTCTCACTCATCCACAAAGATACCGGATTTAAAATCCTAAAATCTGCTGACTTTTGTAACTGGGCTAAAAACATTGTGTTATAGAAAAAATTCGAATCCTCCTCTTAGCCATACAATTATTGGAACCTGTGGCATGATGGTTGCATATAATCGGAACCGTTAATTGGCGACTGATAATGATGAAAACGTGGGAGAATAGCATGCTGTCTGACGCACTATTTAAAAAAACTAATCTTCCTGTGATTAACCGTGCCATGGATGCTGCCATGCTCCGTGCCAATGTCATCTCAAACAATATCGCAAATGTTAACACCCCCGGATACCGCAGGGTAGAGGTTAAATTCGAAGAGCAGCTTCGTGAGGCCCTGGATAAGTCCAGGCTTCAGGGTACTGTCACCAATAATAAACACATGGATATCGGCCGTAAAAACCTGAGCCAGGTAAATCCGACTGCATATCATCCCTATGATCCGACTCTACCCAGCGGGGTTAATAATGTAGATATCGATATGGAGATGGCAAAGCTTGCAGAAACTCAACTTACTTATAACTATGCCATACGTTTTGGGCAGGGAATCTTTAAGAAATTGAATGCAGCAATTCAAGGAAAATCGATACAAAGCTAACCATAAAGAGAGGTAAGAAATGGCACTTTCAGGTGTACTTTCAGGTTTGGAAATCAGTGCTTCGGGAATGCGTGCTCAGAGGATCAGGCAGAACGCCATCTCATCGAATCTGGCCAATGCAGAGACTACCCGTACCGATACTGGTGGGCCCTACCGCCGAAAGTTTGTGGTTTTTACCGCTGACAGTGACCGCAGGGATATCAGGTTATTAAATAAAGAGGTGGCTCTTGCAGGCAGCAGCACTCAGGAAAATCATCTGAAAATTCCGCCTGAGAATTTTCCCCGTGACGAGCGATTTTTTGGTAATGGGGTAAATGTGGCAGAGATTCGTGAGGACAGTCGCCCACCAAGAATGGTTTACGATCCTGCGCATCCTGATGCGGATGAGAAGGGATATGTGGCAATGCCTAATATAAACATCATTGAAGAGATGACCGATATGATTGCTGCTACCAGGGCGTATGAGGCAAATGTGACTGCTTTCAATGCAATGAAAGGTATGTACCAGCAGGCACTTTCGTTATAGGAGTAAGATAAGGTGAATACAAATGGAATATCCAGAGATGATGCATGGGCTCAGTTTATGAAGTTAACCCAGGAAGCGCGGGTACGAAATTCAGGCTTGGCTCACTCATCAACTTCGGTTTCTACCTCAAAGAAGGAATCGGCAAAGGCAACCCGGTTACCACTGATATTAAACGGGGCCTCTTATAATATGAGTAAACCGGATGTAAAAAGGGTGATTCTGGGAGGAAAATTTGACGCTTATGCGTAAGAGTGATACACTTTTTTTTGATAAGCGCGTTGCACAATCGGATTTAAGTATTTAGGAGAAGGTATGATGAATGAAATAAACTCGGTCGGTCCTGTTTCGGGTGGTGGGAGCATTCAGAAGGGACAGGGTGTAAAGGCGGACAAGTCAGGACCATCTTTTAAAGACACGTTGAATAATTTTCTTAGTGATGTCAATGAGATGCAGCAGAAGGCCGATCAGTCGATTCAGAAGATGGTTTCGGGTGAGATTACCGATGTTCACCAGGTGATGAGCAGTGTTGAGGAAGCCAGTGTGGCATTCAACATGATGATGGAGATCAGAAACAAGGTAATGGATGCCTATCAGGAGATTATGCGCATCAGACTTTAAGCGGATAATCTGCCGATACTGCGATATATCTTAAGGAGAGGATCATGTCAGAGTTTTTTAAACAGTTAATTGCCCAGTTGTCTGCTATCTGGCAGAAACTGTCTTTGCAGCAGAAAATCATCACCGTATCTCTGGTAGCTTTTACTTTACTAGGGATGATCGGGCTTCTGATGTGGTCTCAGACCGGCGGGAAAAAGGAAGCTGGTTTCAAGGTACTTTATTCTGATCTGGAAGTGGAGAGAGCGGCAGATGTTACCGAAGCCTTGCAGAAGGCTAATTACAAATACAAGCTGGAGAATAATGGCAGGACTGTGCTGGTCGAGGCAAAGCATCTTTATGAAATCCGGATGAATCTTGCCAGGGAGGGTTTGCCTGGAAGTACCGGTTGGGGGTATGAGCTTTTTGATAAAACCAACCTGGGAATGACCGATTATGTACAGAAGATAAATGCCAGACGCGCTCTTGAAGGTGAACTTCAGAGAACTATTGAGGGGTTGGAGGAAGTAAAGAGCGCCCGTGTTCACATCGTAATTCCCGAGCCTACCATATTTCTTGATGCACAAAAGGACGCTAAGGCTTCGGTGGTAATAAAATGCGTTCCTGGCCGTCAACTTGGCAAAGAACAGATACGTGGTATTACCAATCTGGTTTCATCGAGTGTCGATGGATTGAAGCCGCAGAACATCTCTGTGGTCGATTTCAATGGTAAATTGCTTAACAATCCTTTTGGAGATGATGATCTGGCTCTTGCCAGCTCACGAAATATGGAACTTCAGCAGACTGTGGAAAAGTATCTGGAAAATAAATCAAACCAGATCCTTACTAATATCCTGGGGCCTTCAAAGGCTTATGTGAAAATTGCCTGTGATCTGGATTTCGACAAAGTCGAAAAGACCATGGAAAAATATGATCCGGAAAGCAGAGTGATCCGTTCGGAGGAGCGTATTGACGAAACTGTAAAGAATGCACCTGATGGAGATAACCAGAAGGAACGTTCCCTGACAAATTATGAAATTGACAAGACGGTACAAAGAATCGTTCAGGAAGTGGGTAACATTAAACGGATCACCATATCGGTGGCAGTTGATGGCAGATATGAGATCGGAAGTGACAAGAAACCTGTATTTGTAGCCAGAACAGCAGAGGAAATGCAGAATATAGAAGATCTGGTGAAAAATGCTGTGGGATATGATCTTACCAGAGGAGATCAGATCACTGTTTCTTCAATTAAATTTGACAATGAACTTTTAAGAGGGGAACAGTTGGAGATACAGAAAAGGGAACAGTGGGATAAATATATGCAGATCGCCAAATATGTTCTTGCTTTCTTTATTGCAGCAGGTTTCCTCCTCTTCCTGAGATATCTGACCAAGACTGTTGCAGAAGCTATGAATCCGCCGATACCGGCACTGGAAAAGTTGGGCTTTGAAGAACCGGTAGTGGAAGAGGTTCCGGAAGATCTGAAGAGAAGTTCTGAAATACTTGAGAGAGTGGAGATGCTGACCAGGGAGGAACCGGTAAATATTGCAGCAATCATTCGTCTGTGGCTCTCCGAAAATGTAGCTTCTGGCAAGAAGAAAAAATGAGCCCACTAATCCCCCAAAGGGGGACTAAGAAACGGAACGGAAATACTCCCTGAATTAAAACTCACAGTATCATTACGGTATCTTAAAGTCCCCCTATGGGGGATTAGGGGGCTAATACCTTAGTAGCTTCAATAAGTGTATTGAAATAGGGTGCCAGAAAAGATATAATCCTAATTGCCGATGGTTGTTTTGACTACATATATCAATAACTTTTGCATCTGGTGATTTGTCTGGAAAAAATATGGCAACTCCTGTAAAAAAAGATAAGGAAAAGACCGGTTTTTACCGTGAAGATTATGATAAGGGTAATGCAAAGCCTCGCCTATCAGATACTTCAGGGCTTTCCGGGCCAACAAAAGCAGCTATAGTGATGGTGGCGCTTGGCTCTGATGCATCTTCACAGATATTCAAAAATCTTGACGAAACTGATGTGGAGCGATTGTCAACTGAAATCGCCCGTCTTCAGAATGTGTCTCCCCAGGTGCGTGAAGCGGTTCTGGAAGAGTTTCACAATCTGGCTATTGCGCATCAATACGTCACCCAGGGCGGACTCGAGTATGCACGAGAGATACTGGAGACTGCATTGGGACCCCGTAAAGCCAAGGAAATATTGGAAAAAGTCCAGCAGACTATCCGTACTACCGGTTTTAATCTGTTGGAGAATGTGGATCCAAAGCAGATCGTGAATTTCATTCAGAAGGAACATCCACAGACAATTGCTTTACTGCTGGCTCACATGGAGCCCAAAAATGCTGCACCTATTGTTTCTGCTTTGCCTCAGGAACTTCAGGTAGATGTTGCTACCCGCATTGCTACTATGGAAAGTATATCTCCGGAAACACTGGATCAGGTGGAAGAGGTTCTGGTAAGTCAGATCAAATCACTGTTTGGCGGTGATGTTTCTGAGATAGGTGGTGTGAAAGCGGTAGCAGAGATGCTAAACAGTGTGGATCGTGGAGCTGAGAAGAATATTCTGGGTAATCTGGAAAGAGAGAATCCGGAATTGGCTACTGAGATTAAGAATCTTATGTTTGTGTTCGAGGATGTTCTGCTTCTGGACGACCGCTCGATGCAGCGGGTGCTCAAGGAAGTGGACACCAAAGATTTGTCAATTGCTCTCAAAGGTGCTTCAGAGGAACTGCAGGAGAAATTTTTCCGCAATATGTCATCCAGAGCTGCAGAGATGATCCGGGAGGATATGGAGTATATGGGACCAATCCGTCTGAAGGATGTGGAAGAAGTGCAGCAGAGAATCGTGGATGTGGTGCGCCGTCTGGAAGAGGATGGCGAAATTATCATAAGTGGACGCGGTGGAGAAGACGACATTGTCGTCTGATAGGATTTCCCGGAATATGAGCAGCCCATCTTCTTCTTCGGAAAACACTGCCTCCCTTATTGACAAGCTTTTGAAAGCCAAAGATCCTGCTACTGTTGGGTTAAAAAGAATAATCCGTAAAAAAATAGAGGATATGAATGACTTTCCATTGAAGAAAGCTCAGTTTGAAGAATTTGACAGTCCTGAAAGAAAAAACAAGGTTCTGAGTGAAGAGGAAAAAAGAATTATTGAGCTGGAAAAGCAGATCATTCAATTCGAAATTCGTTTAAAAAAAGAGAAGGAAAATGCCAAAAAGGCTGTCGATGACGCTTTTAAACTGGGCAAAACCGAAGGTTTCAAACTTGGAGAAGAAAAAGGTAAAGCGGAGGCTGCATCTGTTTACAAGAAAAATATCGGGGAAATTCAGCAAGATGTTGCCACCTTTCTAAAAAGCATTGAAGGTTCTAAACGGGAAATCTTCAGCCACAGTGAACATATCATTCTGAAATTGTGTCTGGAAATAAGCAGAAAGATTATTGCTTCAGAAATCTCAACCAATCAGGATATTATCCTGAATGTGGCCAGAAAAGCTCTTTCTTATATAGCAGAACGGGAAAAACTGGTAATTCGGGTTGCCCCGGATGATCTGAAGATCCTCAATGATAAAAGGGACTTCTGGGAACCGGTTACTGAGAAATTAAAGGATGTCATTATTGAGCCGGATGAGCGTGTAAGCAAGGGAGGCTGTATTATCGAGTCCAATAGTGGAACTGTTGATGCCAGATTAGGGATACAGATGGATGAAATAGCGGAACTGGTCGAAAAGATGTGGACCGACAGCCATCTTGCAGACCGGGATTAGGGCAGTTATGGAATCAACAGGAAGATTTCGTTCATATTTACAAGCCATATCCAGTGCTGAACCCATAAGAGTCCATGGTAAAGTTGCGGAACTGATCGGATTAACAATTGAGTCTACTGGCCCTTATGCTTCGGTAGGTGATGTCTGTATCATTGAGAGAAACGGAGTTGTGGCTGGTAAAGCGGAGGTGGTGGGATTCAAAAAGGACCGTACACTTCTTATGCCGCTGGGACCGGTGGAGGGAATTCACCCGGGACTCACGGTAGTAGGTACAAAACGACCTTTAATGATCGGAGTAGGACCTCAGATGATGGGACGGGTACTTGACGGTTTAGGCAATCCCATTGACGGTAAAGGCACACTGAATGTAAATACGGTAAGATCCATCTTTTCCTCTATTCCCAACCCTCTTACTCGTAAAAGAATTTCGGAACCATTTGAAACCGGTATCAGAACAGTAGATTCACTTATCACCATTGGCAAGGGGCAGAGAATGGGCATCTTTGCCGGAAGTGGTGTGGGAAAAAGTGTGCTGATGGGAATGATGGCCAGAAACTGCTGTTCAGATGTTTCGGTTATAGCTTTGATAGGGGAGCGGGGAAGAGAAGTAAGGGAGTTTATTGAACGGGATCTTGGAGAAGAAGGGATCAAACGTTCGGTGGTGGTGGTAGCTACTTCCGATCAACCCGCACTGATCAGGTTAAAAGGGGCCATGGTAGCTGCTTCGATTGCAGAATATTTTCGTGATCAGGGAAATGATGTGCTGTTTATGGTAGATTCGGTTACCAGACTTGCACTGGCTCAGAGGGAGATCGGTCTGGCCATAGGTGAACCACCAGCTACCAGAGGATTTACTCCTTCGGTTTTTTCCATGCTTCCGCAGTTTCTGGAAAGGGCCGGGACATCGGATAAAGGTTCGATTACCGGCTTGTTTACGGTACTGGTTGAAGGAGATGATATGGACGAGCCGATTGCAGATGCTGCGCGAAGTATCCTTGACGGGCATATTGTTCTATCACGTAAATTGGCGCACAAGAACCATTTTCCGGCAATCGATGTACTGGAGAGCATCTCAAGATGCATGGTCGATGTGGTTGACAATGATCACCTGCGTATCGCAGGTACAATCAAGGACTACATGGCTTCTTACCGGGAGAATGAGGAACTCATTAATATCGGAGCTTATGCTCCTGGAAGTAGTGAACTAATCGACAAGGCAATAAAACTGCATCAACCTCTTAACAACTTTCTGAAACAGAATCGCAATGAGAAAAATTCATTTGATGAAAGTCTCTCAAGACTGATTGAACTGGCAAAAACAGTCGGAGTCAACCGATGAAAAAGTTCCGTTTCGCTCTTCAGCCAGTGCTTTCTATCCGGGAAAGAAAAGAGGAACAGATAAAGCTGCAGTACGCTGCTAAAATAGGGCAGATAGTGGAAACTCAGAAGACGCGTGAAGGTATCATCAGGGAGTTGAAGAATCTTCAGGAGTCGGAAAAACAAAACCGTGCCGATGCAAAAAACATCACCATGCTGCGATACTCGGTAGCATACCGGTTCAAGCTCAAAAATGATCTGCTAACGATCAGCCAAAAAATAGATGATATGAATGCAGAGGCTTTTGAAATTCATAAACAGTTGATTCAGGCGGCAAAGGAGCGTAGGGCTATAGAGTTGATAAAAGAGCGTCAGATTAAGCAATGGAGAAAAGAGTACCGGCTGAATGAGCAGGGGATAATCGATGATATTTCACAGCAGGGCTTTATACGTAAATCAAAATCGGAAAACTATAAATCTCGATAGGCAATTTCTGATTTTCCTGATGATTTTAATGGGCTTTTTCAAAGCTTATGGTGCGAAGAAGCTCTTCAAAGATTTCTCGGAATTGGCAGATAGTTCCAATATCGCAATCACAGCCGGTGGTTCCTTTTCTCTCAATGACAACTATTATAAGCTTGTTAAGGTTTATGGGGATACCATAAAAAATTCTTCCATAATCTCCAGTAGCCCTGATGTGCTTTCTCCTGGCCCTGATACCTTCCAGTTTTACTACATCGCTAATTCCGGCAAGAAATTATTTACTAGTGCAGTCCGGTTGACTGATACCGGAGTTGATTTTGATAATGCCCCGCAGAAAGTTTTTGACACCGATCAATCAAGTACATCGTTTCTTCATGCCAATAAGGGAGATAACGGAGTAACCATCTCTTATGTTCAGGATAGTTCACATGGGGCGTTTCTGACAGTTGGGAACGGACATACACGCACCAGAATAGATAGTTCCACTTATTTCGATTATGTAGCCTCTTCTCAGTGCAATCTCGAAGGAGACACATTTCTGGTAGTAAACAGTGTCGAAGCTGATGAGCTGAAATTGCGGAAAATCTACTCGCGCAACCATGTTATTTCGGTAATTCAGGAGGTGCAGATAGAGAAAGATACCGTTCTGGACAGAAGACATCTGACTAACTGTGCTGTGGGTTACGATTACAACGACCTGATACTGGTAATATGGAGTCGTGGTCCTCCCACTGCTCCCAGAAAGATGCATTACAAATTCTACAACAGGGAATTAGTGAGCGGTTTATCCGGAACTCTTGATATTCTGATCTGTGATAATGAGCTCTACCATTACGATGACGTGGTTATTTGCCCCTATGCTCCCGGGAAATTCGCTGTAATATTCTGGAATTCTTCCGGAGTGGGCATGTACAGGCTGACCAACACCGGTGGTGTGGTTCAGCAAAGTTACAGTCAGATTTACAATAAAAGCGGCTTAAAACACTGTACTGCCACTCTTAAAAACAATACCATGGCGATCGTTGTAAATGGCGATCTTGATGGTGATAACAGACCAGGAATCGAAGGAGAAATATTTGACTTCAATGATGGAATATTAAGTAATGGAATCAAAATTCGCTTTTCGGATATAGCTGCAGCCGATGCTAAAATGTTAGATCATAAAAGCACTGCTATTAACTGTGCCATTGATGACAAAGGAAGTATAGCTGTGACCTGGAGAGACTCATCAATGGTTCAGGGAACAGTTTTTGCCAACCGTGGAATAAAATATCAACATGGCTACTGGACCTCCAGGATTCAGTCATTTTCCGATTCAGCCAATGATTCGATTCGCATTTACCCATTAGAGGTATCCAAAAGCGGCTGGAAGCAGAACAACTGGTATCTGCAGGATTCCATTCGCTTTGGTAATACTGTTGAGCAATGCAGCAGTGCACCCTGGGAATCGATTTCAAGTGATACTTTGCTTACCACAAAACGTTTCTTTCAGATACGGGTAAGGTTGGACCGTAAAAGCGGAAAAGATTCACTTACGACTCCGCTAATCGATTCGGTTGTGGCCACGTGGAACGTGAAACCCCGATTTAAAAGCATTGATTCGGTTGTAACCAATGCAGGAACCATGAAAAATATCTCTTTTGGAGACACTTTACAATTAGTGTCAAGAAAAGATACGGCAGAGGTGTTTTTAAGCGTATACGATCCGGATCAGGGTGATGTTATCAGAGTTCGGGGCAGCGGACCTGTGGAAACATCATTGAAGACGGTTCATGGTGAACCTGTATTTAAGACTTCGTTGAAAATACTACCTGTCTTTAAAACTGATACTGTAGTGGCATGCAGCTATTCTGCTTATGATTCAAAAAGCTGGTATGCAGTACCTGTTAATCTGAAGGTAAAAACCAGAAATACTGTGCCAGTGTTGAACGCTGCGATTATTATCAGGGACAATGAAGGAAATCCGGACACGCTGCCACTGCCTTTATTCCATACTCTTGTTCTCCAGCAAAACGATTCGATCGATTTTATCTATTCAGTTTCTGACACTAACGATCCGCTCTCATGTAAAGCGGTTGTCAGCCGTGTAGATAACAACCATAACACCAGGTTAGATTCTGTCACTGGAGGTATCTGGAAAACTTTCAGGTTAAAAGCTTCGGAAATTACACCTGTTGATACTGTGATTATCAGGATAACAGGGACAGATGAGGATACTTCGGTTCATTTGAATACCAGATTTACTATCAATCATTGGCCGGTGATTCGCTTCTGCAGAATCGGCACAGATACTTTTTATCATGGCGATACAATACGGATTGCACTGCAGAAAGAAAACAAAATTAATGTTACTGTTAATGATACCGACTGTTTTTTCTGGGATTCCCTTTCTTTTCGTTTCAGGATAGGAGATCGCCAGCAGATGCTGCATTCGAGATCCGTGGAGGCTCAATTTTCTTATATCGCCCAGCGATCCGACAGCAGCATGCGGATAGTTGTTTCTGATAAGTTTGGCAAGACCGACAGCATCCTCTTTTTCATCAAGTTTCCCTGGCTGGAGGATGATACTTCAGTAAATCATGATTACAGGAGTGCACTTAACAGGCTTTATCCCGGTCCATCACTGGTCATTGGTGATGGAGTTGGCGATACTGTGAAGCTGCCTCTGTTAAACAGTGGCAATGATTCAATGTATATCACTGGTTTGGAATTCAGAAACGACAGCAGAAAATGGCTTTCTGTGTCCATTATCCAGGACAACAGATATACTGTTTTTACCTCTGAGAATAATCACAGTTTAAGGCCTGTCTGTATAATGCCGGATTCCACATTATGGTTGACATTTTTGTTCTCCGATTTGCAGATGCAGGGAGATGGTCTGATAGGGGATACTGTAGTGTTTTATACCAGTGACCCGTCACATCCCGAGATTTCGATTCCGGTACAGATGGAATACAATGATTTACCAAGAATAATTAATGTGAATCCCTGGTTTTCTTCCGATATTCCATATAGTGGTCTTGCCAAACAGCGGATCTATAAGCCATACTGGTTTCCACCGCATGCTTCAATTTCGGTATCATTTTCTGAGCCGATAGATTCGGTATCCGCCCATAATGGGATAAAGGTTTACAGTATCCTGGATTCCATGTTTACCGGGAAGGCACAGATAATTGAAATGCATTATGTCTGGAGTCAGAACTATACAAAAGTGGAGCTCAGACCATCCTATAAAAACAGAAGTGCAAAGTTTGGTATTCTTCCTCCGGATGGTCTCTTTATTCCCACCGATTCGCTGGCATTGGTAATAACAACTGAACTGACCGATCGGGCATCTACACCCAGTGGGCCAAACCGCCTTGATTACAATAATGATTTCAGGCGTGACATGACTGGTGATACAATGCTGTGCATGCGTGTAGACAGTATCACATTCAGTCTTCTGTCGGTTACTCCTTCACCGGGAGACAGCTCTGTTTCAGTCCGTCCTGAAATAACTCTTCTGTTTAATGCACCTGTATATGCAGCATCTGTGGATACTGCCCGCAAAAACAACAGTTCACTGGCGGTGTATTCAAAGTATAATGATTATGCCCTTCTTGAATTTGATTCCATATTGGTTGATAGTTGCAAGGTAACTTTCAGGATCGGACGTTCACTTTTTTCTGGAGACAGTCTGTGGTGTCGTTTCAGAAGCAGGTCAGTGCGGGATATGATGGGATTACCTTCCGATAACAATGATGATGGAATTTCCTCTTCTCTTTTTGATACAGCTTCGACAGCGGATAATCTGAGCTGGGGGTATATGGTGAAAAAGATTCAGGTCATTTCCGTTACTCCTGACAGTGGTGAAAAGGTTAATGATGTTTCTCCTGCTATAAAGATTACTTTTTCAGATTCACTTCCTGACAATGTGTTTGATATGAGCAGAGAGAATAACCGAAGCCTGTATGTAAAGTCCAGGTATAGTGATGAAGCGATTAGTTTTAAGAATATCGAGTTATCCCCTGATCACAGAAGTATTACTTTTCAACCGGATGTAAAATTTTTCAGTAATGATAGTATATACTGTTCTTTTGCCGGAATAAGTAAGAATTATCGTTATTCCAAATCTTCAAATATTCCTGCAGGCGGTGATGCCTATGCTGCACGGAATTGGCATTTCTTTACTGGCCATATCGGTTTTTATACTTTTCCCAATCCTTATAAACCTGGAAAAAACCAAAAGCACTGCAATGAGAAGGGACCATGCGGAATCTGGTTCAAAAATCTTCATGAGTTAAAAAGAGGAATTACCGATGTAAAGATAAGGATATTTTCAATGAATGCACATCCGGTTTTTGATTCAGAAAAGGCAGGAGAGATAATACATTTTGAGGTTGCAAAAGGGAAACCGCAGTGGCTCTGGAATACCAGAAACCAGGCAGGGGAGCTGGTTGGGTCAGGGCTTTATTTCTATGTGATATATGATCTTCAGGGTAATGTGTTAATTAAGGGGAAACTGATGATTGTGCGTTAAAATGAGGCTTTGTCCCGTTCACTAAGGTAAAACTCACTGTCATTTTCCTCATTGTTTCTGCAATCAACTTCATTTTTAATGGCTACAAATTCATCGATGTTTTCCAGGAAAATATCGGTGATGCAGGGGTCAAACTGCCTTTCCCGCTCTCTGCTAATTATTTTGCAGGTTACATCCAGCGGATAAGGTGATTTGTAAGGTCTGCTGGTGGTAAGGGCATCAAATGTATCGGCTAAGGATACTATTCGGGCAACAAGCGGGATTTGATCTTTTTGGAGGCCTTGAGGGTAACCGTTACCATTCCAGTGTTCATGATGTGAAAGGGCAATGGTATGAGCCATCTGTAAAATGGCGGATTTGGAATTATCCAGGATTGCAGCACCGATGGTGGTGTGTGTTTTTATTATAGAAAATTCTTCTTCGTTTAATATCCCTTTTTTAAGTATGATATGATCGGGAATTCCGATTTTTCCCACATCATGCATGGGAGCTGCCAGTGAGATATTACTGCTTTCGGTTTCTGGGAGGTTCAGTTTTTTAGCCAGAAGCGAGCTGTATCGGCTGATTCTTGATATGTGATTTCCTGTATCTTTGTCCTTGTATTCGGAGGCCAACACAAGACGGAAGATGGTGTCCCGATAAGCTTCCTGCAGTTCATTATGTGCTTTTTTCAAACTGGAGAAGGTGATTCTCAGATCTGAAGCATATTTTACCAGTTGTTTGTTGGTGTCTGCCAGTTGTTTACGTTTTCTTTTTGAATGCTGGTAGATGTTGCTCAGTTCGCGGGCATACATCTGAGATTGCGATGATACTATCTGTAGTTCGTTTTGTAAATGAAATACCTTCTGCTGTTCCTTAAGATACAGTTGATAAAAGTCGGTAGTGACTTCTATTGGTTCAGCTTCGTTCAGGGCCATTTTATTTCATCCCTAGACATTGGTCAATTTTTTCCAGCAGATCCAGTGGACTGAAAGGTTTGTAAACAAAATCAACTGCTCCTGCAGCAAGCCCTTCCTCTTTACGATCCTGTTCGGAACCGGTAAGAATAATTATTTGACAACTGTTTAATTCTTCAGAGTTTTTGATCTGTGTGATTGCATCGATACCATCAATCTGCCCTGGCATGATTACATCCATGATTATAAGATCGGGCTTGTATTTTTTTGCAGATTCGATTGCTCTGGAGCCGTTGGAAGCCTCATACACCTTAAAAAGATCAGCATCCAGGGTTGTTTTAACTATTTCCCGTATTTCTTTACTATCATCTACTATCAATATTGTTTTTTTCATATCTGCTCAAACCCTTTTGAACCACTAAAACACCGGGCTCTTCCTGCTTTTTCTTACAAATCTGAACAATTCAGATTACCATTTTTATACCATTTTTTCAAGGAATTTAGGCGTTTTTCAATACAGAAGATAGAATTTTGTTTCTGAAGAATTGGTGGTAAAATGAGGTAGTACATTGATTCAAATGTATTTTATAAAAGTTGTAACAATTCAGGTCCTGATGACAAAAAAATTACGTCATAATATCAAAATCGGAAAAAAAAGGAACTATTATCATAACAATTTCTCTTCAATATCCAATCAGAAGTAATCTGAAAAAAATTTAAATGAAGAATAGGAATCATTACCATTTATAGATTAAAATACAGGTGAGGTTTAGAAAAGCAGAGGTCCACGGGTGTTTGTTAACAAAATCCCTCACGACCTCATTAAAGGGGTAAGGGGGGATTTCTGATTCTTGGTCGATTGTTTCTGATTAATTAACAGTTACTTGTTTCGATACCTTAGTAGTTACAAGTTTTCTTTGAATAACCTTACTGCTAATCCAGAGAGATTGGCTTTGGAGCAGTTACAATAAAATAAAGGAGTATTGAGTGTCCGATATTGCAGAATTTGCCCGTAATCTTCATGAAAAAGAAGCACAGAAGTATAAACGGGAACTTGTTCCAATTTCATATCCTTCGAAATCTGAAAAAATCGGTGATATAAGAGCCGTTATTTGTGATGTCTATGGGACCTTGGTCAATTACTGGAAACCTGGGTTTCAGAATGCATCTTCCCGCTCTCAATCACTTTTAAATGCATTTAAAACCGTTGCAGAACGTTTTGGTATGACTGAGACATTGGTTTCTATAAATGAAGCGGAGCTGCCGGAGAAGACTTTGAGTGACTTTTATCATGGACTTTTAGCCCTGCAGCATGAAAAAATGGCTCAGAAAGGAGTATTATACCCTGAGGTTAAGATCGAGGAGATCTGGAGTATAATTTTAATGCTTTTAAAACGAAGAGGGTATAAGCCGGAAGAGTTCATTGAAGCTTCTGAACAAGATATTCCCAGATATCTGGCATTCTGCTATAATTTCTATTCTCTTGGAAGAGATCTTTATGATGGAGTAGTAGATGCTCTTTCAAGGCTTAAGGAAAACAACATCACTCTTGGTCTTCTGTCCAATGCTCAGTTTTACACTCCAATAGATCTCACCTTACTTATCCGTGAACAGAGTAATGGCAAATACGATGATTTTAATGAGCTTTTTGACCCGGATCTGACGTTTTTCTCTTACGAATACGGTGTGGCAAAACCAAATCAGATCCTGTTCAGGAGGCTTTTTGATGCACTTTACGAGTTTCAGATACTTCCGTCTCAAACGATTCTGGTCGGTAATGATCTGCTGTTGGATATTGAACCTGCAATTGAGGCTGGAATGAAAACTGCATTTTTTACCGGTGATAGTGCTGGGGCATTTGTGCACGATTTATCTGGCAAGGTTATTCCTGATATCTCGTTTCAAGACTGGAATCAATTTCCTTCTATGATCTCTTTTTACGCTCAGGAGAAATCATGAAACAAACAAAATACTGGTTAGTTTTTTTCATCTCACTGTTTATGGGTGCAGAAGCTTCGATGCTGGAGTTTGAACTGGATCTTTCCGATGAAAATGCACTTCCATCTGCTATTACCAAAGCGGTTAGTGCTGCTTACGAACTGAATCTGGAAGGAATTAAGGCGCTGGAAAAAAAGGAATATGATAAAGCATTGAGTCTTTTTGATCAGGCTTTGTCCAAATTTCCTGAATACAGTGATGCCATAAATAACCGGGGAGTGGTTTATTTCAGAAGGGGCCACATCTCAGAAGCTCAGAGTATCTGGGAGGGGCTGGCGGCTAAAGATCCGCAATATGCGCTGGCTTCTTATAATTTGGGGCTGATTTATCTTCATGAACGTCAGCTAGAACCCGCCCGCAGACTCATGGAGAGGGCTTTAAGAGCCGACGACAAGTTAGTTGAGGCCCATGCCAGATTGGGGATGATTAATCTGGAGCTGGGCTCAAAACAGAAGGGAATGGAAAGTCTGAAGAAAGCATACAGGATTAATCCTGAGAACCATGATGCCTGGAATTTTCTGGCACATGGACTCATTAGCATCGGAGATACTTCTGAAGCTATTACTATCCTTAAAAAAAAGCTGGATAAGCATGAAGCACTTACTTTACTGGGTAAGATAGAGGGTGTGAGGAGAAATTATCAGAAGGCTGCGGATTATCTTACCAGGGCTGTAAGTAAGGGAGCAGATCCATCGGTGATGGTGGATCTGGCTACTGTTCTTGTTGATAATGGCAAAGACAGAGAAGCTCTTTCGGTACTCTCCAGATACTTTTCTTTAAAAATCTCCCATTCTGCCGATTCCTGGCTTCTTGCAGGGATAGCGGCTAAAAACAGCGGAGATTTGACTTCGGCTCAGAAATATTTCGAAAATGGGGCAAAATACTATCCTGATGACCCGATAATCCGATACAATCTGGGACAGATCTATTTTCATTCAAAGAATTTTGAGATGGCTGAGAAGACCTGGGATGGTCTGGATGATTCGATTCAGGATCCCTCTCTTTTGTATTTGAGGGCCATGAATGCCAGAAAACTAAACCAACTGGATCTGGCGGAACGTCTCATTAAACAGGCTTTGGAGATGGATTCCCGTGCAGAGTTTCATGATCTTCTGGGAGTGATTTTCCATTACAAAAAAGATGACAAGAGTGCCGTGGAACAGTTTAGAAAGGCTCTGAAAATCAATCCGGAACTTCGCAGTGCACAGCTTAATCTTGCATTGTCCAGCAAAAAAGGGGAGGATCTGGATGCAGTCATAAAAGATACTCAGCACAAGTTGGCTTCATGCCAGGAGAAAGACTCCTGCCTGGAGCTCAGCTTTCAGCTTTCTTTGATCTATTATCATCAGAAATCAATTGACAAAGCTATTCAGACGCTCAGTGCAATAAAAGAGGAAGACAGGGATGAGCGGATTTTCCGGCATCTTGCCCTGTTTTACAAAGAAGATCACCAGTTGGATAAGGCGATTCATGCCCTGGAGACTGCATCAAAGAAACTCTATCTGGAACCACACACAGAATACGAACTGGCTGAATTGTATCTGCTGGCCGGTTATTATACCAAAGCTGCAGAAGCATTAAACGGCCTGCTTCCTAAATGGAAACAGAATCCATGGAGGTTGCATTACCAGATAGGGTATTCCTATCTGGAGTTAAATGATCTGGAAAAAGCCAGGAAAAGTTTTGAGCTTAGCCTTAAGAGTAAATCCAACGTGGCGGCTCAGGGTCTTTTAGCCTTTGTATTGAACCGTCAGGGCAATGTTAAAGAAGCCCGTATAATGTGGGAAAAAAATCTTAAGAACGATCCTTCCAATCCCACTATATGGATAAACATGGGATTATCACTGGAAAAGGATGGAAACTATAGTGGTGCCCTGGAACACTACAAAAAAGCTGCAATGCTTAAAAGCGATGATAAGGAACTGCAGATCAATATTGGGAACGCTTATGCCGGACTCGAGCAATACACTGATGCTCTCAATGCTTATAATCAGGCCTTGTCTTCAGGTAAACGGGAATTGGCTGCTTACAATATTTTCCTGATCGCCCGCAAGAAAAAGGATCGTCAGAGAGCAGAACAGATGGCAAAACTGCTTCAGCAGGAGTTTGCTCAATCATCCTGTACCAAAAGGGTAAACGGGGAGATGGCTCTTTGGAACGGTGATACTGCTAAAGCGATCTCCATATTTGAAAATCTGAAGGATCAGGACACCGATGACTGGCTTCTTCTTGCCTCTGTCTATGCTGCAAAAGCAAACAGTGAGAAAACAGAAGCTTATCTGGCCAAGATACCTAAAGAAAAGCATTATGAAAAGACAATCAATTCGATTCAGGCCCAACTGGCATTCAGAAAAGGCAATTATCAGCAGGCACTGACTTATTTAAAATCATCTACAGATACCAGTTTTGCTTCCAAATACAATATCGCCCTGGTGGCTTATAATGCCGGTCAATATGCAGAAGCCTTGAACATTACAGAAAAACTCCTGATCAATGCTAAAGGTAAAGATAGAGCTGACTGCTGTCGTCTTGCCGGTAATGCTGCTTTTGCCTTGAAAAAATGGGATTCTGCACGTCAGTGGTATATGCAATTGTCAGGAATGGAGACCAACAGCGCAATCGTACAATACAATCTGGCTGTTGCCTTTTATAACCTGAATGATATTGAAAATGCATGGAAACATTATACAAGAGCCCGGCAGATTGATCCTTCTATTAAAAATAAAGATATTGAATCAAAATATAATTCTGTTAATTCAAAGGGTCGAGATTCCATAACTGTTCTGGATTCCACTGATATATGGTATAACATGGCAGTGGATCTGCAGAATGAGGGTAAAGATTCTGCTGCAGAGAAAATCTACCTGAGAATCGTGGCAAAAGAGAAATATCACAGCCAGGCCTGGAATAATCTTGGTGCCTTGTATGGTGCAAGGGGAGATATAGATAATGCGGAAAAGGCTTACTTTAAAGCTGTAGAAAAGAAACATGATATTCCGGAAACTTACGCCAACCTGGTGAATCTTTATATTGAGCTGGAGGAGTTTGTCAAAGCCAGACAATGGATAATCAAGGGGCTGGGGCACAATCCGGGTAATGAGATTTTGACTGCGTTGCGGGAGAAGCTGCTGGAAGCGGAGAAAGCTGCGAAGAAGAAAGGCCAATAATCCTCTGGGTCTTTGCTGCCTAAATCTCTCTTATCGGGGGATTAGGATGCACCCTGAGCATAAAAAAGAGATAAGGGTTATACCGATAGTGGTTTATCATGGACTGGATGAGCGGGAGATCCCTCAGGACACTGCATCCATTTACGACCCAATTGATAACGACTACCGATATATCCAGAATTTTTATTTCGAGCTTTTTAATATTTCCATTCTTCCAGATCACCAGATAAAAGGGATTCCCCTGTTAAGAATCGGTCTTTATGTGCTTAAATACATACAAAGACCGGAGCTTCTAAACAAAATTGATGACATACTCGAAATCTTTAAGGAGTTGCCGGATGATCAAATGCGGGTTAATCTGGATATCGTGGGAAGATATATAGAAAATGCCGCGCATCCGAAAATACGCCACCAGGTAGTAAGAAAAATTATCGATTGGTTTAATCAGGGGGATCGAAAAGTGTCTAGAATATTGGAAATATTACAAAGACAGGGCATGAAAAAAGGCATGGAGAAAGGAATTGAGAAAGGAATTGAGAAAGGCAAAAAAATAGGCAAAATTGATGACGCACAGAGAATGATTTTGAGGGGAATCGACCTGAAGCTGATTCAAGAAGTAACTTCTTTGTCAATGGAAAGATTAACGGAGATAAGGGAAAAAATTGATTTGGCGCGAAAACAATTTCTACAGGATATAGAAATTAGGGAGATCCAGAAAACAACAGGTTTGTCAATGGAAATTCTTGAAGAGATAAAAAGGTTGAAATAATGTAATATAGATAAACTTGAGGAATAAGGAATCTTCCTTATTCTGATTATTCGTTTAGATATTTTCTCAGATTTCTTCTGATCAGATATTGTATTGTTTTGATACTAGCTCCTGTTTATTCAAATTTGATATTATCAAGTTTTTTACAGCAGATACCTGAGTAGTTACTAAAATATAAGCATAATAGATCTCTGTTAGAAAACCTTATTAAATGTTAATCTTAAACCCCATATTGTTTGGGGGAATTCAGTGGCCTGGATTTGGGAGTGGGCTTAAAACTAGTAGGCAGCATGAGGACAGCATCCACCGGAGGCGCAAGATCGGGAATTGGAGCATTGTGACTGACAAAAAGAATCGCCACTGCTCTTTCCCATAGATATAGCTCCAATAGCAGACATCAACTTCTCAGTCTCTTTAGTCCCGCATTGAGGGCAGGCAATTGAGGTATCACGATCCCCTCCACTCACCAGCTCTTCAAAGATTAGTTCACATTTTGGACACCGGTATTCGAAAATTGGCATAAAAACCCCAGAAAAATAGTATTAAATTTCAGATTTAAGGAAAAATGATTATAGATTTTAAAGAAAAAGATCTGTAATTACTCAGGTATTTGAAACCAATAACAGGCAAGAAATCAGAAACAAACGCCAGAAGAATCAAAATAATACCTAATCAGATAAGTCCTGAAGGATGAGGAGTTTTTAATTCTTCATCTTCGTTTCAATATTTTTCAGATTTCTTCTGATTAGATATTGTTTTGATATTAGTTCCTATTTTCCCCTATTTGATATTATAACGTTATCTTATGACATCATTTACCTAAGTAGTTACAAAAATTTCAAATTTAAAATTTATCTGATAATTTCGTAATTAGCATTCGGAAAATTGAATTCCGGATGAATTAATTTTGACTTATCCTTGCATTGAAGTCGCCATGGTATCTTGTTGGGCGTCTTCAAGTTTTCTGATAATCTCTTGAGCTCCCTGAAGAGCCGGATTTTTAGCGATTTCCTGGTTGAGAAAATAAAGCGTTCTGTTAATCTCTTCAGCTCGATTTTCCACTGCAATTAGTTTGTCTGTAAATTCATTTGCCTTGGATATTTTTCCGGTTAACACGCAGGCTACTATTACGTAACTCATGACCCATAACTCATTTGAGTCGATTTCCAGAGCCCTTTGCCCTGTCTCAAAGGCTTGATCGTATTGTTTGGCGCTGAAATAGGATACACAGAGATTTTCAAAGGCCTGGAGATGATCTGGTTTGAGTTTGATGACTTTATTGAAAGAGTCGATAGCATCGGCGTAATCACCCCAGACTAAATAAGCCAGACCCAAGTTCAGATGTGCATCAACATTTTCAGGTGAAAGTTTGGTGACTTTTCTGTAAGCCTGGATAGCTTCTCCGTAATGTTCCTGAGAGTGGAAAGCAGCAGCGAGGCTATACCAGATTTCTGGGCGATCTTCAGTTATACTGGTAGCCTGACAATAGGCTCTTATCGCATTATCCAATTCATTTCGGGCATGGAATACTAATCCCAGATTGTACCAGGCGGTGCTGTTTTCCGGCCATCTTTTTACTGTTTCAGAATAGATTTCTATAGCTTTGTCATAATCATTGTCGGCATGATAAGCCAGGGCCATGTTAAACCAGGCATCTGCTGAATCCGGTTTGAGTGTAGTGACTCTAAGATAATAACTGATTGCCTCTTGATAATTCCCCAGAGCATGGCAGGTGAGTGCCAGAAAAAGAAGAGAATCGCAGTGATCCGGTTGAAGATTAACTGCATTTTGGAGGGCACTCTGTGCTTGCTGGTAATCGGCCAGATAATACAGACACACACCTTGATTAAAACAGGACAAGAGATGATCGGGAAGCAACTCAAGAGATTTGGAATAGGCATTTATTGCCTCCTGGAACTGGCCTAACAACTGAAAGCTGTGACCCAGATTATACCAGATTTCCTGTCTGGAGGGAGCGAGTCTGGATGCTTCCTGAAAAGATTTAACTGCATCAAAATGGTTGTTAATAGCTGAATAGGAGAGGCCCATATTAAACCAAATATCAGGATCGGTACTCCATAACTCTGCAGCTTTTGTAAATGATTCGATAGCCTGGGGGTGATTGGAACATTTGGCAAAGGCCAGTCCTCTTTTATACCAGGCGTCATGAGAGGTAGGGGAGAACTCTACTGTTTTACCGAAGGATTCTGCGGCTTCCTCGAATTGGTTAAGGGTCATGTGAATGCGCCCTTTCTGAAACCAGCACTCCGGGTTTGATGGCTCCTGATCTATAGCATTTTTAAATGCTTCGAGAGCCTCATCGTATTGCTCCTTAACCCTGTAGGCTAAACCAAGATTGAACCAAGTCCCTTCCTGTGAAGGATTTATGGATACGGCTTTTTTAAATGAATCTATAGCTTCCTCATACATGCTCTGTGCGTAAAAATTGTTACCCAGATTCACCCAGACCGAAGCATCATCAGGAGCGATTTCTGAAGCTTTGGTATATGCAGAATTAGCTTCTGAAAAGTTTCCAAGTGCAGTGAAAGCATGCCCGATTATTACCCAGGGTTTAGCCGAGTCTTCCTTTAATGAAATGGATTTCCTTGCAGAATCGATTGCTTTTTGATTCTGTTCGGCAGAAAACCATGAAGATGCGACCTGATCCCAGAGATCCGCATCTTTTTCATTAAGCTTTGCGGCGTATTCGAAAGATTCCGCTGCATTTTTAAATTTGCCGGTTTTTTTGAATTCGTTTGCTAAAGCGCAATGTGCTTCAATTAAATCTGGTTTTATGGAAATCGCGTTTTGAAATGCAGTAATTGCCTGATCGGAATGTTCCAGAATGGAAGTGAGAAGTCCGATTTTATACCAGGCGTCAACGTTGTTCGGATCCAGTCCCACTACCTTCTGAAATGTCTTGACCGCTTCCTCATTATTACCGGTCTTCTCCAGGGACAGAGCCATGTTGTAGCAGATGTCGCTGCTTTCAGGACCTTTTTCTATTGCTTTTACAAAAGAGGTCACGGCCTGTTCATGATCGCCAATTGCTCCATAGCACAATCCCAGATAATACCAGGTATCCTGGAAATCGGGGTTTATTGCAGTTGATCTGCAAAGGGCAGCTATAGCATTCTGATAGTCCTTGATTTTAAAGCAGGACAGTCCCAGATCAAACCAGGGCAGGTAATTATCTGAGCAGATTGATACTGCGTTATTAAGCGATTCTATGGCAAGCTGGTACTCGTTATATTTTGAGAATTCATCTGCAATCTGAATATAATCTTCATAAAGAATTTCACGTGGAGAAGTGGAATCCATCAGAGAAAATGAGTTGTCCAGAAATGTTTTCGCACCGGAAAAGTCATTATTACGGATAAGAAGCTCACCTTTTTTATGAAAAAGCAGTGAACGCTGGAAATCATTCATCCTTTCCAGATTACTTTCAAGAAAACTTATGACAGCATTTTCATCGGGTTGAACCGGGACTTTGCTGCTTACCAATGACTGATCTGCCATGATGAGTCCGCTGTAAAGAATATCCAGACAATCTGTGTACTGCTGGGACAGAACATCTCTGAATTCACTGATATGCCATAGAAGCTGCGTGGCAAAATTAACATTGAAGTGAATAAGTTCCAGGAATGTGCCAGGTAAAGATCTGAAGACCGCTTCCGGATCTGACCACATAAGACTGCAATAATAACCGATGAGTGCATCGCAGTAGCGTTTTTCGGAATAAAGTATTTCGGATGACAGAATCGATTTCTGAAGCTGATTTAGCTGATCGGTAAAATAGGTGGCACAAACCGATGTGTAATGACTGAAAAAAGAGGCCAGAGAAGAGTCGGAGCCATTTGAAAGCTCCTGATGCAGATAGCTTATCAGACTGGCTCTTATCAGAGAATGAACCCGGTTGTTGCTGACAAATGCAAACTGGTTAGAGAGGTTTTTCATGGTGGAATTGACTTCTGATGTCTTTTCCTGCCACAGTGCGGCAAAAAGAGCACTGTTGAACTGTTTGGTCATTGCCAGGTGAAAAATCCGGTCCCTGACAATTGAATCGGAGCTGTATTTCAGAAATCGCGCAACTATATCTGCAGTGAATTTATCTGTTGTAAAATCTGCGGTATCAATGTCATTCAGAAGCTCACCTATTTCTGTTCCCTTTAAAGCGTAGCTGAAAAGGTCCTGTACTACCAGAGGAATGCCCCCTGTTAAACGTTCAATTCTTTCGGCATCAGTTTCGGTGATACTAATGTGATTTTTAACTGCCAATTGTAATACATCAAGTTTGCTGAGCGTAATATCGGAGAAATTTACTGCATGCAGTTGCTCTTCAGGGAAAACATTCCGATAATCCCGTAAAAACTGGCCACTGCCGGAAACTATGGTTATCAGACGAAGATCGCAAAGCCGGTATAGAAATTCGGATCTAAACCATTTTTCCATGTCATGTTGAAGATACTCATAATTATCGATAACCAGAATGATCGCTGTCTCGCTACTGGCTTCCCTGAGTCCGGTTATAAGGATTTCAGCCAGTTTGCTTTCTGCTTTGTCTAGTATTTCAAGGTCCTGCTTGGGGATTTTTTTCTGAAGAAAGATCTTTATCTGCTCTTCCTCGGAAAGCTCCATTGTGTCTAAATCAAGAGAATCTCTTTTCCATTCATTGCGAATGAGTTGGTTTGCCTTGGAAGAGATTTTTTTCACTTTGGAGTGAAGATCTTCGAATCTGGAAAAACAACTGGCGAATCCGGTATTTCTGCCAGAGAAGATTTCATGAAGTGCCTTCATTAGTTCTATGTTATTGGATGGCAGACTCCAGTTTTTATAGTACCAGTCTTCCCAGTCGATTTTTATGATTTTCAGGGATTTCTTAGATTCATCACAGAAGTCTTTGGCTATTTGAATACAGTGGTCTAAAGCGGTAGATTTCCCCAGTCCATAGCCACCATGGAAAAGAAGAATGTGAGGATAATTGAGGTCAGGATCTTTTTGCTTTTTAAATTGAAGAAAGGTACGACTCTCTTTCCCATCATCCAGAAGCTTGCCTAGCAGTTCAGTAAAAAAACGCTTAAGTAATAGCCGACCCACAAAGATTTCTTTTCCCATATTAATACCCCGACAAATTATAGGATGATCTGATGAATCTTTTCTAATATAGAAATGAGTCCATATTTTTAGCAAGACAGATCTACTTTATATCTTTAATATATATCGTAACTACTCAGGTATCTGATGGCAAAAAACAACCTCATAATATCAAATCGGAAAAAACAGGAAATAATATCAAAACAATACCTAATCAGAAGTAATCTGGAAAAATAGCTAAACGAAGAATAGGAATGGCAAAGACTATTTATCCTTCAGGGTTTATTAATTTCTGATTTATATCACAGTTATCTGATATGAAATTCCAAATCAAGTACCCAATCCTAAACAAATCCCAATAATTAATTTGTTGAAATTCCCAATAACGAGAGAACAGAAACATACAAAGGAGCCTGAATTGAAAAAAATTATGTTGTAGCTCCTGTTTCTGTGTGGTAATTGGAGTTTTGCGATTCGGAATTTGTTCTCAACAGTTCTCAATGCAGAAGGAAAAAACGAAAAATAATAATTTTGCCAGAACATATATTAACCCTGAAACGAACTCCTGGTGAAGCGATTTTCCTGTATTTTATGGCGATCTAATTTTAAGGGAAATAGTTCATTTAAGGCTGATTTTTTTAACATCCTTTCCGATCCGATCTCTCTATGGCTGATAAAAAACTGTTTTTAATAGATGGATACGCCCTGGTTTATCGGGCATATTATGCTTTTGTTAAAAATCCCCTGATTAATTCAAAAGGTCAACCAACCAGTGCAATTTTTGGTTTTGCCAATTATCTGGTTCGTTTAATCGAAAGCTATTCCTGTCCTTACATTGCTGTTGCACTTGATAGCAGCAAACCGACATTCCGTCATGAAATCTATTCTCAGTACAAAGCTAACCGTGAAGAGATGCCAGATGATTTGAAAGCACAGATGCCTCTGATCAATAAACTTATAGAGGCATTAAACATTGCTGTAATAAAGAAGGATGGGCTGGAAGCAGATGATCTTATTGCTATACTTACCAGAAAAGCCGTGCAGCAGTCTTTCGATGTCTTTCTGGTAACCAGAGATAAGGATCTGATGCAACTTATCGGTCCAAACGTGAAAATGCTTGCACCTGATGGGAGTGGATCACTAATGGTGCTGGGTGCCGAAGATGTAAAGGGTAAAATAGGTGTCGGCCCGGAAAAAGTAGTGGATTATCTGGCTCTTACAGGTGATACATCTGACAACATTCCAGGAGTACCTGGTGTAGGCCCCAAAACGGCACTTAAAATATTGGAGCTGGCTGGAAGTGTAGATGATTTACTGAAAAATCCATCAGTTCTGAAAAGTGAAAAACTCATCCAGAAAATACAGCAAAACCGTGAATCGCTCTGTATAAGTAAAACCCTGGTTACTCTGAAGGATGATGTGGATTTTGAGGTGTCGCTTGATGCGTTTTTAAGAAAACCCTTCGATCTGCCTCAATGTATCTCTTTATTCAGAGAACTGGAGTTTACATCTCTTATACGCCATCCTCTCTTTGGTGGTGCTAAAAAAGACAAACCTGCAGTTACAGTTATAACAAAAACAGAACAGTTGAAAAAATTAACTGACTCTATAGCTATTGCTGGAGAGATGGCCATAGATATTCGATGCAGTTCAGATCAGGCTCGCGGCAGCGAGCTCATAGGGATTTCCATAGCTGTTCCTGAGAAAGAAACTGCGTACATTCCCATTGCTCATACCAATAGTGCTAATATTGAATTGTCTGAGGTTTTATCAGGCTTAAAAGAAGTTCTTCAATCACCAAAGATCAAAAAGAGTGGTTACAATCTGAAAAATTTCTACCAGATCCTCAAAAATCATGGAATTTCTTTACAGGATAACTGGTTTGATGTGATGATTGCAGCTTATCTGATCGATTCAGGGAAACGTGATTATGCTATCGATATTCTGGCTTCAGAGTATCTGGAAGAGGATATTGGTAAACTGGATACGATTCTGGGAAATGGTAAATCCAGGATTTCTTTAAAAGAAGTTCCCCTAAATACTATTTGTACATATTCTGGCCAGGTTGCATCAACCATACTTGCTCTCAGAGAAATATTTGACAATAAACTGCAGGAAACCAACTGCAAGACTCTGTTTGAGACCATTGAGATGCCTCTGATTTCGGTACTGGGAGATCTGGAGTGGCAGGGTGTAAGAATCGATGTCCAGTTTCTTGAAAAACTTTCCGCTGAATACAGCCTTGAGCTTAATCAGCTTTCAGAATCGATATATGAATTAGCTGGTGAAACACTCAATCTGAATTCACCCAAACAGATTGCTGAGGTATTATTTGGTAAACTGGCTCTACCTGGGGTAAAGAAAACCAAAGGGGGTGCCCAATCAACCAGCGTGGAAGTACTGGAGAAACTGGCATCAGATTATCCGATAGTCCAAAAGATCCTAGAATACAGAGAAATCCAAAAATTGTTATCTACCTATATAGATGCACTTCCGATGCAGATCTTTTCAGAAAGTGGAAGAGTGCACACTTCTTTTAACCAGGCGGTAACAGCAACCGGAAGACTTTCCAGTACTAATCCTAATTTACAAAATATCCCGGTACGTACTGAGATGGGGAAGAGAATCAGAGAAGCATTCATTGCTTCGGATGATAAAGTTCTGATCAGTGCCGATTATTCTCAAATCGAACTTAGAATTCTGGCTCAGCTCTCCAGCGATCCATTTTTAATTCAGGCTTTTAGTGAGGACCAGGACATTCATGCCCTGACAGCTTCTGCAATTTACAAAGTATTTCCTGAAATGGTTACCGCAGAGATGCGCAGAACTGCCAAGACTATTAATTTCGGTCTGATGTACGGTATGGGACCTATCAATCTCTCAAGGCAATTGGGAATTCCATTTGCTGAAGCCAAAATGTTTATTGAAGAGTACTTTCTTCAGTTCCCATCCATAAAAAAATATATGGAAAATGCAATCGAAAGCGCCAGGAAACTAGGCTATACCGAGACATTGCTGGGAAGAAGAAGATTTATCCCTGAGATCAACTCGGCAAACCGCAATATCCGTGAAGCCGCAGAGAGAACTGCCATTAATACGCCTGTACAGGGTACTGCTGCCGATATTATCAAGATAGCTATGATCAGCATTCACAGGGAAATTCAGGATATCTGTGAAGAAGCCAGAATGATATTACAGGTTCATGACGAACTGGTATTTGAAGTTCCACAAAAAGAAGCAGAGCGGGTTAAATTGTGGGTTATCGAGAAAATGAGTACAGCATATCCTCTAATGGTTCCGCTAAAAGTAGATGCCGGGATAGGGTGCAATTGGAGAATCGCACACTAATAATCTAATCTATCCGATCTGCTCGAATATTTTCCTATAATTAGCCCAAATTTTCCATTAGATAGTAACTGGTTTTGTTCCTGGAAGAGTGGATCGAGTCCATAATTCGTCCCCGCCTTTTTTGTAGAGTTGTTTATTCTCATTGAAAAGACTTCTCCTCGGAGACTGTTCGAAGTGAATGTCAAGGAGATCTGACCGGAGCAATCAACAGGTTTGCCAGGTCGGGCTTAAATTAAGTCCCTGTCTGATGGACGATTTGGGATTAAATGATATGGAAAAACTACAGATAAATTGCCTGTTGAATTAATCTGTTCATGCTGAATGGAAGAATAAAGAGCATAAAAAAAGCCTCTCATCAAGTGAGAGGCTTTTTAGTATTAAGGAGTGATTAGTCTGTTTATTCCAGTTCAGGTATGTCATCAAGGTCTTCTGAATCGAAATTATCGCTCCCTGATTCATCGGTTCCACCTTCACTGCCAAGCTCTTTGTTAAGCTCCTCTTTGAGCTTGTTAAGCTCTTCATCAATTTCTGCGTTCTTTTCCTGAATCGAAGATCTGCTTGCAGATCTTTCAAATTTGGCTAACGCATATTCCACATCTTCTTTTACCGTTTCTACGTTACGGGCAAAGAATGTGTTGCGGTTAAAGTTGTGTACGTTCTTATAATAATCATTGATTTTGGTTTGAAAACCTTTCTGCAGAGTATGCAGGCTGTCCATGGATTTTGCTACTATGGCAGATTGTCTTGCAGTAGCCAATTCATAGGATTTTTCTGCAAGCACATTATATTCTTCTGTTAAATTGAAGAAATCTGCTTTCATAACTTCGATTTCTGATTGTTGAGGCGGGTTATAGTTGTTAAGCTCTTTTGAAGCAGATTTCAGGTAATTTACAGCAGGACTATAGTTTTTGTTCATGGAAGCAGCATAAGCTTGTAAAAGCAATCCTTCTGCTTTCAAAACTGGATTGGAAGCAATAGAAGCCAGCTCTGCTCCAGCTTTGTCACAATCTGCCCATTGGCGTGCTTTGAGAGCTGTCCATCCTAATCCCAGAAGAGCATCCTGATAGTAGGAACTACTCTTATCGACACTGCGTAAAGCTGTTACTGCTTTTGCCAGAGATCCTTCCTGAGCAGCAACCTGTTCAAAGAATAAGTAGCCCAGGAAAACGAATGAACGGTCGATGATTTCTTTCTGAGCTTTAGTTTTAGGACTGTATTGAATTGCATTTTCAAGACTCGAGAGCGCCCCATCGATATTATCCTGCATGGCATCGGCAACTGCAGCAGAGTGCTGAGCAAACGGAAAGTCCGGATGGGTTTCGGGAATGAGATTGAAAAGCTGTTTGGCTTTGGAAAAGTTGCTTTGTTTGAGCTCCGCCTGTCCCATGTAATAATAACCATGATACTTGATAGAATCTGGAACACCGAGTTTATTAAGTTCATTAAACTGATTCTCGACTGCATCGAATTTGTTGTCGCGATAATAAACTCTCATCAGACCCAGATCTGCAAAGGAAACAGCAGAACTTTTTGAATATTGCTCTTTTGTTTTGAGGTAGGCTTTCTCTGCTGTGATACCCATATCCATATTTTCCTGACAACTTCCAATGAAGTAGCTTACCCAATCGTTTTTGGGGAAATCCGGGTATTCAACAAAGAGTTCGGTAAACAGGCTTCTGGAATCCCAGTACTGACCCTGATTATAGAGCTCAATAGCTTTCGTATAGAGATCATTAGGTCTGAGGTCAAATCTTCTGGCCATTCTACGGGCATAGATTTCCTCACGATGTTTGCCGATATCAATACGTCCGTATAGAGTAACACTGGAGACATTATCATTATTAGCATCTTCATCGTTAATGGACATGTATTGAAAAAGAAAGGAGACATCGCGACCATTATAGATTGAGGGCAGATTCAGACCACCTGCGAACCCGAGTCCTTCTATACCATCATCACTGAAATTGATCAATGCGTAAAGATTGACAAACCTCATGATCCATCCGCCAAGCTTTGCATTTAATTCGATTTCTGAAGAAGGTGTAACATCTGTACTCCACAGGCTTTTATCGGAGGCGATATCTTTGATGGAAAAGTCAATGGTAGATTCAATTCTCTTTTCCCAGTAGGTTGAATTCAGAGATGCTCTGAAAGTTCTGGGCGGTTTATCATCACCAACAACCACTATGTTCTGAAGTGCGGCACCAAGAATATGAGTACCAATAGCCGGATGAGCAAGTAGTTTATAGGATAGACCAAAATCAAGACCAATTCCAAAAACGGTTTCACCATCAAAGGAGATTATGCCGGTAGTGGCATTTGCACCCAGGGTTAAACCTTTCCATAAGTTGTTTGCGTAAGTGAGAGTGATATAGTTTTTACCATCAACAATTTGTGTACCGGGTATGACCCCTCCGGTATCATTGGTGCGGTCATAAGGTTTCACATTCTGAGTGGTAAAATTTATTCCTGCGGACTGATAAAGTCCGATAGGATAAACTGCGGATAACTCATGAATCTGAAATTCAGTTAGAGTTGAATTGAAAGCGTATTTAAGCGATAAATAGTTCTCTTCATTGATAAAGCTGGGGTTAGTCAATGCGGAACGGGAAGAGAAAAGGTAGTGCCAACGCTGGGTAACCAGGTGCTCACCGGGATAACCATCTGCCAATAGTTGTGAAATAAAGCCGGCACTACAAATAAATAAGAATATCAGAAATTTAATTCTGAATAAACGATTTATAGGTTTAATCATGTTATCTTCCTTAAAATTAATATGTTATTCTTGAACCTAGTTCTTGATCATCTGTGCCTTTCGCTTTACAGCACTGTACGGGGTCAGACTTGAAATCCAACTTGGTTCTGGGAGACATAAATGCCGGATCAAAGGAAAAGTTTCCTGACGGGACCGGGCGGGGGTTTGGCAGGTTCCGGTAGAAATTATTATTGGTAACCTGGATTCTTTCTGCACTGGAAAGTATCTTCAATCCAAAACGTTCATTAAATGCGACTACATTGTTTTCCAGAATTATTTCCGAATTCCCTCCGATAGCTACACCATGGTTGCCATTGAAAGCGATGGAATTATGATTTATTGATGCATTGGTTGATCGTACATCCCAACCTTGAAATCCAGAACCACGATTAAAGGCTATAATGTTATCTTCAATAAGAGGCAACTGACGAACTACAATTATTCCAGTTTGCCAGTTTTTTACTATTCTGCAGGAGATAATCGCACTACCAGCACCATTAGAAAAAACACCAATCGTACCGTTTCGAATCTCGAAACCGGATATGGTAGTATTTTTACTCATAGTTACAACGGTTCCTCTGCCACCACCATCGATAACCGCTTTGAAAGTAGAACGAGCCATCAGAGTGACTCCTGGTGCAATCAATACATGCTCTCTGTACACTCCATCAGCGACCCAGATAGTATCTCCACTTTTGCTTCTCATCATGGCTTCGGAAATGGACTTAATACCCATAGAGGGCACCTGAATTGAAACTGCAAGCGTTGCAGTTGGAATTAAAAGCCCCACTGCAAGAGCCAAACACAGCTTGTATGCCCTGTCAACTAAATACTTACCCATAAAAATGCTCCCCGTTTATGGTGAATTTTAATAAACAATTCGTGCTCCTAAATCTTGATTATCAGTACTTCTTCCAATACAGCGGGATTCTTTGTTCAGAGAGAAATCCAGATGAATCGGATCTTTAAACATAGGATCAAAAGAAAAATTGTCGGAAGGTAAAACATTAGAAAATTGCTCATTCTGGAAAAAACTGTTATTGACCATTAAGACCCTGACCTCTTCATTGGAAGGTTTTAGGCCATACATGCCATTATGAGCAATAATATTATTTTCCACTATAATACTTGAGGCACCCCCAATAGAGATTCCATGGTTGGAATTGTAGGCAATAGTGTTGTGATTAATTGAAGAAGCAGTTGATCTGACGTCCCAACCCTGAATTCCTGATCCTCTGTTGTAGGCGATTATGTTGTCTTCTATCCGGGGAAGGTTGCCCACACACATTATCCCTGATTGTTGATTAAAAACGATTCTGCATTGAGTTATGGTAGAGTTGGAAGAGGTGGAGAAGACCCCAATGGTACCATTTCTGATCTCGAACCCACAGATAGTTGATGAAGTACCTAAAGTAACTATAGTTGCGCGTCCATTACCATCAATTACTGCTTTTAAAGGGTTTTTACAAAGAAGTACAACCGATGCTGGTACGAAAATACGTTCTTTATAGATACCTGGATCTACCTGTACGGTATCATCTTTATTGGCAGCAGAGAGGGCAGCAGTAATAGTAGCTGCATCAGCAGGAACTCTGATAATCTTGGCTTCTGCGTAATGAATAATAAGACATAGTAGCAAAGTAAAGAATGAAATTGCATGGTTAAAAATTTTCATTTTTTTTAATCTCCACTACTAAAAAAGTACAATTTATTCGATTAAACAGATCACCAAAAAGTAAAAAGCCTTTGTTACTACCCTTCAAAGATGCTTAATAAATTAATACAGAAATAAACCATAAGCAACAGAATTACATTGGTAGTATGCCAATAATTTTCATCGCTTCCGCTTTATGAACTCCATTGGATAAGTATGGGTCTACTCCAGACTATCTGAAAATAGGCCATGGCCTCTTGTATATCACGTACTTTTTCCAGGAATAACGAAATTTCGAAACTATCGAAAGCATAAAAAGCGAATTACGCATATACATATATGAAGGATCAAAGTAACAATTGATGTGACATTTTTCACAAAAGCTATATCTGCCCTGCCTGCAGAGTGCATTTTTTCGCGCTTCGGAGTTTAGTGTTTTTCTCAGATCATCACCAAGAGGTATAAAGGCTTCCCGGTGGTGAAAACAGGGAAGGGCCAGCCGATTATCCGGAACAATCACTATTGTGGATTCTACTGCCCGGCAAAGAGGGTTTCTGATATGATTTCCTCCCATGCGTCGGATTTTCAAATGCGCTTGATTGAGGTAAACCCCTTGTTTTTTGGAATAAGCCAGTGCTTTCTGATGCGTGGAATCCTTTAGGCTATCAACGCTATTGATACTAAAGAGCGGGTCAAGTATTACAATCAGTTTCTTCTCTCTTGCCAGCCTGTAAACCCCTTCAAAAAAATCGATGTTTTCGTTTGTGTAGGTAAATAGCAGGTCGGGATAAAGACGGTTTTTTATTGCAATATCTATGCTCTCAATCACAGCGGAATATGAAGGTACTCCTCTTATTTGATCGTGAAGATCTGAGTTATCTGCATCGATACTGAAATGCAACAGATCGATCTTACCCGCTAGCTTCTCAGCTTTTTCCGGAAAAAGAAGACAGTTGGTGGTCACTGATGTGATAAATCCCAGTTTTTTTGCTTCCGAAAGAAAATGTGGAAGCTCCTGATGAAGAAGCGGCTCTCCACCGGTAAAATCAACAAATTTGCAACCTGCTTTTCTGGCTCCATATAGATTTTTAAGCACATCTGCAGCTTTTGCATCGATTTTTGGTGTCTCTTGCCAGATTTGACAGAAACCGCATCTACAGTTGCATCTGTTGGTAATGTAATAGTGTAACAGGATCGGTTTCATCAGCGATTCAGCTTTCGTCCTTTCCACTCAACATCGCTTTTGGAAAAGAATGATAATAAAAACAAAATCGTTTCAAATAAAAGAAAAAGCAAAAAGAAGGGGAAATAAATAAAATTCTGAGATGATCGGATCTTTCTGAAGCAGAGTGCAGTAAAAAGCCAGGTCAGGAGGAAATTGCCAATAGTGATAATAGTAAGCGTCTGAGGCAGAATTGAAAGACAGGTTAAAAAGAGCATCACATTTTGAAGAGAAAAAAGAAGCCCGATAAAAAAGAGACTGGAATGCCAGACAAATCCACCTCTTGCCCATCTTTTAACCTGATGAAAAAAAAGGTGCCAGTTTTCACATGGATAGGTGAGTGCAAGTGGCAGGAATGGTTCTGTGCAGGAAATATTCATTTTCTTCTGCTTGAAAAGGTTCAACAGGGCACGATCCTCTACCATGTTGTACCCTATTGCTTTCTGACCACCTGCTTTTTGATATGCCTGTTTTGAAACAAGCATATTGTTACCCATACAGGAACCGGTAATTCCGACTTTATGAAACGCATGTGCTGCGCAGAAGAGGAATTCAAGCTGAAATGCCTGAATATGAGTGAACACCCTGTTATCTGTCATTATGGCAGTGTGTCCGAATACCATATCTGTATTTTGATCAGAACTCATCATAAGTGAATCTAACCACTGTGGAAGCAATTTCATATCAGCATCGGTTAAGGCAATCCATTCGTATCTGGCCTTATCGATGCCAAAGTCCAGGGCCTGTTGTTTACTGGTCAGGCCGAGAGCAGGATCGTATGGAGAATCAAGAACTGTTATTTCGACTGCACTGTGTTTCTTAAATTCATTAATTATTTTGAACGATTGATCGGTAGAGCCATCATTGATCAGCAAAATTTCGTATGATCCACTGTAAGACTGTTGTTGCAATGATTGCAGCAGAGTTTCAAGATGCTTCTGTTCGTTTCTGAATGGAATTACGATTGATACCGGATGAAAAGATCTTTTCTCTACAGCAGCAGGTTCTTTCGAGGATAATACTGATATTAAACGCAGGATAACAATCGAATAACAGAATAATAAAAGCAGCAATATATACATTTTAATAATTATCAGTTACCAGTATTCAAGGCTTTGCAGCAGTTACTTTTAAACCAATATGTTTAGAATATAAGCTTTGACCGGAGTAATTAAAAATAAGGCACTGAGCCCGGGAATGGAAAATGGAAGCCTCTTTATGTTATTATTATATAATAGACTTGATTTCATGGACATTATAGGGTATTTTTTCTGAAATCGATGATCTGAGGTATATAATGAAAACTTTATCGCTTAAGCTTATTAGTTGCTTTTTGTTAATATGGTTACCTGCTTTTCAGGTGTCAGTTCTGGCACAGGACTGGGACATTGGAACTCAATCTGATGATGGAACAGATCCTTTTGGTGGAGATCCTTTCGGTGAGATGATTAATCAGGATAGTGAGATCCAATGGGATCTACCAGAAGAACAACAAGAGATGCCCTCAGTGTCACCTGCAGAGACAAGTACTCCTTCTAATTCACCCTCATATAGCGAACCTCGGAGCGATTACAGTGCAGATTCTTATGGATCCGAAAGCTCTGTTGAAAGTATAGTGCAAAATGCCATTATTGAAGGGGTGCAAATTACTACCGAGCTGAGTGAGGTCCCTGATGAAAAGCTGATTTCGGTTTATTTTATCTTTCGTGACAAGCCCTCCAGCTATTTCTGGGAGATTAAGCCCCGCGAAAATAATGTGGTTTTTGAATTCCATGATACCAAGACCGGAACTTCCCCGGTTCCTTCAGTATCTGAATCACCAATTAAGGGTTTTACTATTGAAGAGGGGAAGATCGATATAAATAAAGATGTTCGTGGATTGAAACCGGAGTGGCGGGACAGGATAAAAGTAATATTTAATATGGAAGCTATACCTGAGATCCATGTGAACGACGAATTCAGTATTGTGTCTTTCAGCTTTAAGTGGACTACCGATCCTTCAAAGGTCGAGAAGTATATCGTTAAAGATAACACTAAAAAAATCATTCTGTTATCTTCAGCAGGTGTAGGAGCAGTCGGTTTAGGAGCACTTATTTTTTATCTGGCAACCAAGCCTGAACCTCCACCACCATTGGGCTTGCTTTCTATTGATGATCTGCCACTTCATGTTAATCTTCAAAAATAATTGCAGAAAATTGGACTCGTTTAGCATTCCTGCAACTTCCATATTATTTTTACATTTTTATTTTTAAGTTCAGGGATGCTCAAAACAGAGTTGATTAGTTTTTGTTTTTTTTTGGAAAAAATTACTACCGCGTCCATTGGGAGATGAGAAAATTTCTCCAATAAACAGAAAACCAATTATCGTTTAGAAAAAAAATGTGAGAATAGAAAGATGAAGGATTGGCTGAATGAAAAAAGGTATTCTGATTAATATCCCCTTCAGATCTTTCTGGAGATATATTCTTCCAGGAACAATTATTGTATGTATCGTCGCAATTATCAGTGGAATTGTGATTGTCGATAGAGTGATTATGCCCAGGATTGTTGGTGTGAACAGGGACATAGTCGAAGTGCCTGATGTCGCAGGTATGGAATATGAAGCTGCCAGAGAAAAGTTTTTCAAGGCAGGGCTTTTAACTGAGATTCGAAGCAGAGAGTATGATAACCAGGTTGCCGAACAACATGTGATTAGTCAATTCCCTGAAAAAGGTGAAAAGGTCAAAAAAGGACGAAAAATCGCACTGGTGCTTAGTAAGGGAAAAGAAATTGCTGTTATCCCGGATGTACGAAATCTTTCGGAACGCCAGGCCAGGATTGAGCTTAAGAAACATGGGTTCACTCTGGGGAATGTAAAAAAGGTATTCTCATCGGAAAAAGCTGTGGATGTAGTGGTTGATGCATTTCCGGCCAGTGGGACAACTATTTCCCGAGAGATGGAAGTAGACCTCTATGTTTCCAAAGGACCAAGACCAACCCATGCAGAAGTTCCAAATCTGGTGGGAGAGAGTATCGGCTCTGCAAAAAAGAAAATTGAGGAGAGTGGTCTGGTTATAGGAAAGGTTGATTATAAAAACAACCCGGCCCTTCTTCCTGGTACGATTATCTCACAATCGGCAGCTCCAGGTTCAAAGGTTCATCTGAATTCAAAGATAGATCTGGTCGTGTCTGTGATCCGCAAAAAGTAGGTAATCACTTTATATGATTACTTTATGTAATTGCTTTATTTTAATAAAGAGCAAACCTGATCGTACTCAGAATTGATTCCGGACCTGAAAGGTTATATGTGCACTGCCTAAAAATTCTCTGTATTTTTACCCTTCTGATTTCATTGGCGATAACAGGTTGTGTTACTCACTCATTTCCTGTGATCCGTCCCACCCTGGAAGCTCCTCCGGAGCAGAATTCTGCAGCAAGAGCTCATGAATATTTTATCGAAGCCCGTGATTCTGAACGCAGAGGACTGGAGCAGTCGGCGATCCGCTTCTACGAAATGGCCTATGAGCTGGATCCCACTTCGAAATTTCTCCGTGATGAACTGATTCGCAAATATATCGAGAACGAGAAATACACTCAGGCTCTTCTTCTGGCTAAGGGTGAAAAAAATAACAGTCAGTTAGACAAAGAAACCAAAAGAATTGTTTCCACCATCTATCTGAAAATGGGTAAGATGGAGAAGGCTGCAGAGATACTGGAAAGTATTGAAGAGAAAGCAGTAGAGGAACTTTATACTTTGGGGCTTATATATGAGTCTCTGGGTAATTTGAGCAGATCAATCGATTGCTACCTTAAGTTTTATGAAAAGCAAAAAGATGCGGTTCAACTCGGTTTCAAAATAGGAAAACTGCTTATCAGTGAAAAACGCTTTGAGGAAGCGGACAGCATTTTGTCTGCTATCAAAGAATCTGTTGGGGAGACTGCTCAACTGCTTGTGATGATGGGTAACTCAAAAATCTTTAATAATGATACCGCTTCAGGACTTCAGTTGCTGGAATCTGCTTTATCCAAAGACTCTCTTCATGAGGATGCTTTGCGCAGTATAGCACAGGTCTATATGAGCCGAAATGACTTTCCCAAGGCAATAGTATGTTATGAAAAACTCTATAAAAATGGTGCATACGGCCAGATCTACGGGAAGACTCTTTCTCTTCTCTATTATTATAACAAACAGTATGAAGAAGCAGAGAGTCTGCTGAAAAACATGTTGGAATATGATCTGAATGATTATGAACTGCACTATTATCTGGGGCTTGTTTTCTCTGCTGCAAAGAAAACCGATCTCGCTGAGATCGAAATGGGGAAAGTTTTATCATTAAAACCCAATTTTTACGATGCCTGGAAAGAGCTCTGTCTTATTCCAATCCGGGAAAAAGATTATGATGCTGCAGAAGTGGTTGCAGAGCGCTTTACCAAGGCTTATTCCGATAATCCTCTGCCCTGGCAATTGCACGGAATGGTAATGAGTTTAAAGAAGGAGTATAAGAGAGCTATCCAGAGTTACCGCAATTCAATATCCCATGATAGCAGCAATGTTTATAGCTGGTTTGAACTTGGAAGTGCATTCGAGCGGACAAAGCAGATCGATTCGGCAGAATCTGCTTTTAGAAAGGTTCTCAAGCTGCAGCCAGATGATCCTGCAGCATGTAATTACCTTGGTTATATGTGGGCAGAGCGAGGAATCAATCTGGACAGCTCCAAAATACTTATAGAAACTGCTCTAAGGCAGGAACCTGACAATGGAGCCTTTCTGGACTCTTATGCCTGGGTATTCTACCAGTTGGGCCAGATTGACAGCGCATTCCATTATATTAATAAAGCTGTGGAAAACATCAAAGATGATCCTACCGTTCTTTGTCATCTTGGTGACATATTGGAGAAAAAGGGCTGGTTAAAAGAAGCTCTTGAAGCATATCACAGGAGTATGGAGCTGAAATTTGAGTATCCGGAGGAAATAAAAGAAAAGATTTCCAGGATTGAAGAGTTATTAAAAAAGAATGAGAAGCAATGATCTTTCGAACTATACTTTTTTCTCTCTCTGCTTTTCTATCGGTCATGGTTTGCTGTACCAAAGCTCCTGCGATTAAACTGGATTACTCAATTGCCGACTCATTTTACTGTTTTAAAGAAAAAATGAATGAAAGGATTCGTGGCTTCGGTCAGATATCCGTTTCTGTTGATGGACGTCGATACAATGGATCTATTGATATCGACTACAAAAATGACCTTTTTAAGGCATCGGCCTACTCGCCATTTGGTGCTCTGGTGGCCTCTATCGATGCAGATAGTGTACAGGGGGAAATAAACGACGGAAAAAATTCGAATCGTTTTTTTCTGGATGCTATTGCGGACTCGCTTGTTTTCATTTCGGCAGATGACCTTACTTTCAGAGATTTTATCTGCATATTAACCGGAAGACTGCCGCAGAAATTTAATAGAATGGGGAAGGTACCTCCTGACACCATACTTCGGGAAAAGAGAAATTCCAGTCTGATATGGAAGCAGGATTCGCTGGAAATTACTGCCAGGGTGCACAACAAAAGTTCTCAACTGACCCGTCTAACGGTTCGAAACACCGGAAACAGGGGTTGGAGACTGCTTTTTGAGGGTATAAATGAGCAACTTGCACAAAGTATTGAGTTGAAGGTAGATGACAGGAATTATTTTTCAATTCACTATCAACGCTTAAAAAGGGAAATGTTAAAGAGTTCGTAATATGAAACTTCGCACTGTTAATTCTTTTTTGGGAATAGTAATTACATTTTTCGTTTCTCTTCAGCAGCTTGTGAATGCGGAATCTACGATTTTCCCCAATCTTAATATCGATTACGATGCCCGATCAGCAGCGATGGCCGGAGCTGCGGTGGCGGTAGCAGAGGGCGCATCTGCAGTGCTTTCAAACCCCGCTGCGACCGTGTCGGTAAAAAATAACCAGGCCTTTATCGGTTATAGAACGATAGTGGATGGGGTATGGGGTTCACCTGTGGTTTTCAGCCGTTCTTTTGATAAATGGGGAGTTTTTTCTGCCCTTATCTGCGGAGTGAATGCTGAAGTTGAGGTGATTGATGAATTTGAGGGGGAACCGGTTTTTACCAATAAAACCGGTGGTGCTCAATATTTAACCGGTGCTATGAGCTGGGGATACAGTATAAGAAAAGATCTGTTTGTGGGAACCAGTCTCAAGGGTCTTTATAACCGGTTAAATGACGGCGATGTCATCTACAGTGCAAAAGCGGTTGCTATGGATGCAGGGATTCTTTATCGCACTTTCAGGAACCGTTTAACTTTAGGAGCGGCTATAAGAAACGCCGGATTCCTGTTTAAGAGTTTTGATGACAACAGCTATAATTTACCTTTTACTTTTGAAGCCGGTTTATCTTTTGTAGGAGATCAGCTTTCCTCTGTACGGCTGGCGCTGGATGTAAATAAAAAGAAAGATGACCGTTTGACTTTTGAACCGGCAGTGGATATTGATATCTACAAAAAAATACTGTCTTTACGGCTGGGTTATGCATTCAGTGACCATGATTTAAAACAGTTTTTCAAAAAACTGGGTGGCAACGAAGATGAGAATTATGTAAAGACCAACTGGAATACTTTCTGTGCAGGACTTGGTTTCGTCAAAAAGGTCGAGAAGGCAACGGTTGGTATTGATTTCGCACTACAGTTCCATGCACAATTTATTACTCCTTCTACCATTGTTTCGGCGTTTGTTGATTTTTAAATATTACTGAAAAAAGAGTGCGCTGTTATCCTTCCCTGTTTTCTGTAAATTTATTCTGATTACCTATTGTATTTGTCTCTGTCCATGCAATAAGCGTTTGTATCAGTACAATACTTATTTACATAATACTCAACAATTCTGTTGCGTTTCATACTTATAGTTATTAATTTAAACTTTCATTTAATATTCATTTATTGATGAACTATAGCTTTTACCCTAAATGTACAATTAATGATCTGGTGAACAATTCCAAAGAAAGGTGCTGTAATGGTAAAAAAATTAATTATTCCACTACTTGTATGTGCATTTTCATTTCTTTCCTGCGACGATGATGATTCTCCAAGCGGAGCTCAGAGAATTGATCCCGGCAGCATTCAGGGTACATAGCAAGTGATAAAAATGACAGAAATAACAGGTTCTGAGAGCCATAATCTTCCCATCGATGAAGTAGAAAATTTTCTTCAAATCAAAGCTACTCAGATCATTAATTTGGGAAATATAGACTCCTGCTATTACCTATATACCAGTAATTACGTCCTTGAGGGTAACCGTCTGGTGGGTAAGGATTTCGAAGGAGAAGAAAATATTGATGGTAAAGCTTATAAATGGAGCACTACTGTAGCATTTGATGGAGCCAACATGGTGATCACTTATACTCAAACTGTGAGCTATTATGGAGAGAGTGAGACTTATAGTTTAGTCACAGTATTTCAACGATACAATGGCTCGGTTCCCCCAATTGACTGGCCTGAAGAGATTTGTCGTGGCATTTATCTTGCAAAAAAAGAAGTTCCCGGGAATTGCAGCTTTTTGAACCGGTTCTGAAGCGTTAAAAATTTATTAGCACGTAATTTTCTGTTCAGGTGCCAAATCCCATTTTTTACATGGCACTTGAACAGGTACTTTGATTTTTTACCCTTATTAATTAAATTTTTTCCTCTGGGTGCACGGTCTTACTAATAGAAAATAGCCCGGACCTCTCCATTTAATGGAGCGGATGCGGGAGTCACACGATTTGAGCGCGAACATGTGAAGTCTCGGAGTTTCTGTTTCGGTATATAAATGGAAAATTCCATACAGGTTCTTTTGTTGGAGTCGGTGAAACAATTTTAAAAGAAAGGCGTCATTATGGTGGTAAAAAGAATTATCCCGCTACTTGTGTTTGTGATGTCATTTCTCCTCTGCAACGATGGATCTCCAATCGGGTCCAATCCAGTTGAGGCCAGCTCCGAATCGGGGTCAATTGATTCAGACGGTAATGAAACGCAGTTAATTGATCCAGATAAGATTCAGGGCAAGTGGAAGTTTTTAGCAAAAACCCAAACGTGGAATTCAAAGACCGAACCCGTCCGCATGACAGGAATGGAATTCTTTTTTGTAATCGATGAAAACAGTGTCGTTAGTTGGCTCTATTATCCTTTATTCCCCAATTCTAGCAATTGCCTTAACCGTACAGTCAGTGATTACACTCTTAAGGGCAACCGTATGTTTGGTGAAAATTTTGATGGTGAGAAAGAACAGGAAGGTCAGGTTCTTTCATGGAGTACCCTTGTAGAGATGGCTGGAGATAACCTATATATTATAACAAATTATAAGGAGGGGGAGAGCAAAAGTTGGAGTGAAACTATGGAATTTGAACCATACAATGGAGTGGTTCCGCCTGAAGAGTGGCCCGATGAGGAGTGCTCTGAGGGTATGCTTGAAAAAAGAAATCAGTAAAATAGAAGAGTTTTAAGCTGATTCTGTAAACTGAAAAACATAAATACTGTTCTGCTTGCTGCACTTTGTGTATTACTTTACGCTTTAACCTGTTCAGGCGCCAAATCCCATTCTTCCCATGGCACTTGAACAGTTACTTTGACTTTTTACCCTTATTAATTAGATTTTTTCCTCTGGGTACACGGTCTTGTATATATAAAATAACCCGAGTCATGTTCAGGTGCAAAGGCCTTGCTGCTTGAGGCACCTGAACAGACGAATCGGCATTTTCTCCTCAATAAGCAGATCTCTGAAGTGGTCTCTTTTAAAATCCTGGACTATAAGAAAAAGAAGCGAAGAAAGTCGCTCTCTGGTAATCGCCTGCAAAATAAATGCAAGTTTTAGAAAAAGGCATTCAAACTCTCATCGGTTGATCTGATGATTCCTGTGAGCTTACTGGAGTATGGTGAGTCGTTCTGTATCCCTAAAAAAGCTCAGCAGGAAGGATCATCTGTACGCCGAAGTGTCTTCGCGCAGGAGTACCTGTACGCCGAAGCTTCTTTGCGCAGGAGTACCTGTACGCCGAAGCTTCTTTGCGCAGGAGTACCTGTACGCCGAAGCTTCTTTGCGCAGGAGTACCTGTACACCGAAGCTTCTTTGCGAAGGAGTACCTGTACGCCGAAGCTTCTTTGCGAAGGAGTACCTGTACGCCGAAGCTTCTTTGCGAAGGAGTACCTGTACGCCGAAGCTTCTTTGCGAAGGCGCAGGCCCACCTTTTGCTTTTTTGTAAAATTATAAACGGCACTAATCTGGCTTTTTTGCTTCTGGCTGTCATTTTCAAGGGGAGAGCGATGCAATATCAGGATTTCATAGAGGGGGTTAGGAAAAGTGGTAATTTTCACTCACTAGAAGAAGCAGAAGTTGCGGTAGAGGCTAGCTTATCCACTCTGGCTGAAAGGCTTCATTCTACTGTTACCGACAAATTCCAGTCACAACTTCCAAATCAGTTGAAAAAATATCTCTCAGTCAGTTCAGACAACATCAAATTCTCGCTGGAGGAATACTATAAAAGAGTTGGGGCACGTGCCAATGTGAGGTATTCTCAGGCAGTACGCTTATCACGGGCTGTGATGAACATGGTAAACAGTGCAATTACTACTGGTCTAAAAGATGAGATACTGAATGATCTTCCCGCTGAATTTGCAGAGCTATTTGGACAGGAGCCTACCACTCCCTTGTCACCTACGGTTATGGAATAGCTCTGTTATGGGGGAAAAAGAGGTGGCTATGTCAAATCAGGAAGAAACTTTGAATAAAATAAAGGCCCAACTATTGATGGACAGCCGTATCGATGCCAAAAAGATAGTAGTGGAGGTCGATAATGGAACTGTTCATCTTTCTGGCACTGTTGATTCTCTGGCTGCTCTCAATGCTGCAGAAATGGCCGCCAGAAGTATCGAAAGTGTAAAGCAGGTGGATAACAGAATAAAAATCCGATATCCAGGTGACAGACCGGTAATCACCGATGAAATGATAGCAGAGAATGTGCTTAATGCCATAAGAATGGATCGAAACATCCGATCTGAATTAATTGAAATAAGCGTGGATCAGGGCGTTGTTACCCTTTATGGTTCTGTAGATTCTTACTGGAGTAAAGTTCGCTCTGAGGAGATCATCTCTAATCTCTCCGGGGTTGTCCAAATAATAAATGATCTTGCCGTTGTGCCAACTGTCAGCAAAGATGATAATACTATCGCTCAACAGATAAGAGAAGCATTGCAGAGAATGGCCGAAATAGATCTGGAGTCTGTTACCATTGCAGTTGAAAAGGGGGTTGTTACTCTTACCGGTAAGGTACCGCACTGGAACGCCTATTACTCTGCAGAATTTGCAGCCAGAAACACCGGTGGTGTATTGGATGTGCGTAACGAATTGATATTAGCCTGAACCTGAAAATTTCCCTCATTCAGCCGTTCCTTTTTCCAATGTCTTCCATAAGGAAAGATTATGGCACCTCCATCACAGATAATTAAAATAAGCAATGCTGTCTGGGAAATTCCCCGAAGCTATAAAACCGGGATGAGGGTGCCGGCCAGGATATTTGCTACCGAAAAGCTGTTAAACCAGATGGATGAAGGAGTTTTCGAGCAGATCTGCAATGTGGCGATGCTGCCGGGAATAGTCAAATACGCGATGTGTATGCCTGATGGGCACTGGGGGTATGGATTTCCCATAGGTGGAGTTGCTCCTATCGATAGTCAGGATGGAGTAATTTCTCCTGGGGGGATCGGATTTGATATAAACTGCGGAATGCGTCTTATTATCACCAATTTTACTCACAAAGAAATAGAACCTTATCTTCAAAAGATCGTTGATCGCCTTTTCCATAGTGTGCCATCTGGAGTCGGGGGGCACGGGGTTATCAAATTCAACAGAAAACAGTTTGAGCAGATTCTTTTAACCGGTGCTGCCTTTTGTGTAAAGGAGGGCTTTGGTGTTCAGAAAGATTTAGACAGAACAGAAGAGAGGGGATGCATAAGCGGTGCTGATCCTCAAAAAGTAAGTGGAAGGGCCATTGAGCGGGGGATAAATCAGATTGGTACTCTGGGATCCGGAAATCATTATCTGGAAATCCAGATTGCCGGTGTAAATAATGTCTATGACAAGACTCTGGCCCGGGTATACGGGATTAACAGGGAGGAGCAGGTGGCAATCATGTTTCATTGTGGAAGCAGAGGGTTTGGTCATCAGATTGCCACCGATTATCTGCAGACTTTTCTGAGGGTGATGAGTTCAAAATACGGTATCCATCTGCCCGATCGTGAGCTGGCTTGTGCACCCTTCAATTCTCCGGAGGGGCAGGATTATTTCGCTGCAATGAAATGTGCAATCAATATGTCCTTTGCCAACAGGCAAATGATCCTGTATCATATCCGGCAGGCATTTTCCGAAGTGATCGGCAAGAGTGCATCCGAAATGCAGATAAACCAGATCTATGATGTAGCTCACAACACGGCGAAACTGGAGACTCATATAGTTGATGGGTTTCCAAGGAAGCTCATAATGCATCGAAAGGGATCTACCAGGGCGTTTGGACCGCAAATGGAAGGGTTACCTGAAGAGTACAAACCATTTGGGCAACCGGTCATTATTGGAGGAAGCATGGAAAGCGGATCTTATCTGTTAACAGGGGTTACAAGCGGGAGCGCTTCTTTCTATTCCACTACTCACGGAAGTGGACGGGTGATGAGCAGAAGAGCCGCCAGGCGTATGTTCAGGGGTAAAGAAATACAGAAAAATATGGCTTTACATGGTATCTATACCAGAACTGCATCTTACTCCGGATTTGCTGAAGAGGCTGGGCCTGCGTACAAAAATATCGATGAGGTGATAGAGGCCGCATCTGAGGCTGGAACCTGCAGACCGGTAGTCCGATTTACTCCAATAGGAAATATTAAAGGGTAAGAATGCCGTATAAATATCTGGAAGAAATCGCTACTGCAGATATCGCATTTGAAGCCTGGGCAGATACTTTGAATGATCTTTTTATCGTTGCATCGGATGCTATGGTCAATGTGATGGTGGAAGAGCTGGACACGATAAAAAAAGCTGAATCAAAACTGCTGCGTTTACAAAATATGGCCCTTGATCTTCTCCTTTTCGATGTGCTTCAGGAAATTATCTATTATAAAGATGCTTTCAGGCTCATATTAAGACTGGATAATGCAGAAATAAAAGAAAATAACGGTGAATTCCGTTTTGAGGGTACTGCCAGCGGTGAATTGATCGATCCGAAACGTCATAAGCTTTCCGCCGATGTAAAGGCAGTAACCTTTTATCAGTTCCGCCTGAGTAACAGGGAGGGAATATGGAATGCTCACGTGGTTCTGGATATTTAATGGCGGATTGGCAACTGCCAGGTTTTGGCAAATTAAAATTCTGCCTGGATCGGATATGACAATTATTTAACCGGGAGAACGTTGAAAATGGCTTTGGAAAGAGAGAAAGAGCATGAAATCAATATTCCTCTGATGAATCAGGATGTAATGCTCAAGGGCAGTTTGTACGTGCCACAAAATGCACAGGGGCTCATATTGTTTGCCCATGGAAGTGGCAGTGGAAGATTCAGTCCCAGAAATCGTTTTGTGGCTCAATACTTGAACAGGGGCGCTTATGCGACACTGCTTTTTGATCTTCTCACCCGTTCAGAAGAGGCGACCGATCTGATAACCGCACAGCTTCGTTTCGATATAGAGTTATTGGCAGCGCGTCTGGGGGCGGTGACCGAATGGGTTAATAAAAACGAGGAGGTAAATGAATTGCCGCTGGGCTATTTTGGAGCAAGTACAGGGGCTGCTGCTGCGCTGGTGGCATCTGTGAACAGGCCGGAAGTGAAAGCGATAGTTTCGCGAGGGGGAAGGCCCGATATGGCAGAAGCTTATCTGAAGAAAGTTACTGCCCCGACACTGCTGATAGTGGGAGGTGATGATTATCAGGTGATTGAGTTAAATAAAAGCGCATTGCAGTTAATGGAACCTGATGCAAAGAAGATGGAAATTGTTGTAGGTGCAACTCATCTTTTTGAAGAACCTGGAGCACTCGAAGAGGTTGCCAGACTGGCTGTTGATTGGTTTATTCAATACGTACACTGAGAAGGTTACCTTCGATAGGTTTCCAAAGCTACCAAACAGCTCGCTGTCGGAAACGAATCAGTCCTTGTCTGAGTTTGAAACAGAAGGTCAGGATTTGGTTGAAACTGACTTGCTATGATCGGTTATTCCCTGAGGGATGAGGAATGGGTTTATAGGTTATTTGCTATAAACGTCTGATCTCTAAAGGTGCTGAAGTCTGAAGTACTGGGCAAAAACATCTTTGTTTTAAGAAAAACACCGCTTTTAATGAGCTAAAGTACCTGCCTTTAAGCCAAAACACTGATTTAAACAGTAAAAATGTCAATTAAAAGCAGCTATAACTCCGTAAATAAGGAGAAAATAGACTTTTTAAGTAAAAAAACACTGCAATTTGTACAAAAAAAGTTGAAAATGGAAAGAAATTAAATGAGTTAGTAAAGAAAAATAATGTTTTTGGAAAGAAAAAGTTGGAAACAGTTAAGAAAAAGATCGTAATTGGAAAGAAAAAGATCGATTTAGGAAAGAGGAAGATCGTTTTAGGAAAGTTGCAGATCGTTTTTGGAAAGACGCAGATCGTTTTTGGAAAGACGCAGATCGTTTTTGGAAAGACGCAGATTGTTTTTGGAAAGACGCAGATCGTTTTTGGAAAGACGCAGATCGTTTTTGGAAAGAC
>Ga0209510_1000425_pt1 | contig 59300 bp, 63 predicted proteins | sample BiotimSIPDNA_FD_185749 | JGI IMG/M metagenome (GOLD analysis project Ga0209510, IMG submission 185749) | Anaerobic biogas reactor microbial communites from Washington, USA - Biogas_R1 time_0 SIP DNA (SPAdes) (version 2) | ecosystem: Engineered > Bioreactor > Anaerobic > Unclassified | place...
GGGAAATGACCCATTCGGGATTGTTATAGAACGGGGACATATCGCTGACAAAGAAAATAATATCGTAGTCCTGATATATATCCTCGGGAACGGCGGGATTTGCGCGCGATCCGACCAGCAGCACCGCCCGGATACGATCATCCGCATGTGCCGCGCCGATAATCAAATCTGTTATTTCTTTCTTGCCGCGCACGGGACTTCCACTCTCCTTAATAAATACCGACAAACAAAAGCCTTACAAACCGCGTCCGCACAGCAGGTCATCCATACCGCTGCCGGCCGTTTTCCCTTATCCAGCGCACCGACTCACTTAATCCCGATACTGTTTTTGTTTCCAGCACTACCCTGCAGTTATGCCTGTCCGCCAGATGCAAATACTTCGTCAGCTCCAATGCGCCGGTTCCGAGCGGCAGATGAGAGCGGTGTCCCACAGCGTCGTGTAAGTGCATATGAAACAGTTTATCGGCCCGTTTTTGAATAAACGCTTCGTCCGCGCCGTCGGAAAAAGCATTATGCCCCGTATCGAATGTCAGAGCAAAAGCGTCGCTGCCGATTAGGAGATCCGTGCTTTTCGATATATGCGTAAGCGACCAGTACCCGTCGGCGTTTTCAATGCATATTTTTATATCCGCTCCGTTTATCGCCTTCTGGCAAATATCACGGAAGTCAGCGACTTTTGACATATAGTTTTCCGAATATTCATCGAATAAAAAGACCTTCCTATCCGGCAGAGTGAAATACACTCCCTTTGAAAGATGCATATTTAAAACCGGAATGCGAAGACGCTTCGCCAGATCAATTGTCCGTAAAACCGTTTCCTTGTACGCATCGGCCACTAAATCGTTAAAATCAAAGGGGTTTAGGTTCTCATCAAAATGCACGGTATAATAAAGCCCGAATCGCTCCGCGACTTCGGCAAATACCCCGGCGTCAATCCTGTCTGCCTGGTACTCCGGCAGATTCATGTTGAGCTCTATAAACCGCAGGCCGAGTTCTTTGCACAGCGCGGCGCAGGCCTCAAGATTTTTCAGTTCCGCTAAGCTTGGCATACCGAAATCCATACCGCACCGCCCTTTCTTTTGTATCCGTGATTTACGCCGCGTGTAAAAGCGGGAGGCATGCGGCGAAAGCCGCGCGCCTTGCCGATATCGGAAATAACCGAGGCGGCCGACGATCCGTCTGCTATCGGGCATCCCGACGCTTCGGGGAATCCCCGGGCTTATTAAAGTACATCGCACCTAAGCGGATCGCGCCCGTCGGGCAGACTCTGACGCAGTCGCCGCAGCGGATGCATTCGCCGCTGTTCGGATTTACAGAGGGGTCGATATCCGATTTGCAGGCCCGCGCGCAGGCGCCGCATAGCGTGCATTTGTCCTCCTCCGATTTTATTCCGAATACGGATACCCGGTTAAAAAGCGCGTATACAGCTCCGAGCGGGCAGACGAACCTGCAAAACGGCCGGTATATAAATACGGAAAGCACAATCGCGGCAGCAAGCACAAGAAGCTTCCACGAAAAAAGCCGGCCGATGCTCTGATACAAACTCTCGTTTAGCAACACCAGCGGCACTCCCGCTTCGAGCGTCCCCGCGGGACAGATATATTTGCAGAAAGCCGGTACGGTTACACCGTCCCTTATGAAAAAATAAGCGGGCAGCAGCAGCACAAAAACCGCGAGAACGACGTACTTGATATATTTGAGCACTCCGAAAGCGCGCTTTTTTCGAAGCTTGGGGGAAGGGATCTTGTGCAGGAGTTCCTGCAAAAAACCGAACGGGCAAGCCCAGCCGCAGATAAAGCGTCCGAAAATCGATCCCGTAAGTATCAGAAATCCTATCACATAAAAGCTGATCCCGTTACGGACGGCACCGACAGACGACTGCAGCGCACCGACCGGGCAGGAGCCGACGGCGCCGGGGCATGAATAGCAGTTAAGCCCGGGTACGCAGACAGACTTCAGCCTGCCCTTATAAATACCGCCGGCGAAAAATCCCTTTATGTTTATATTATATATCAGTGCGGTCAGCAGCTGAACCAATCTTCTAGCCAATTCCGATACACTCCAGGCATATATAGACCGCCTTGCGCATTACCGAGGACGGCTCCCCGCTTACGATTCCCGCAAACAGCATAAGCGCGCCTGCGCACATGAGAATGATTGTGAAAAATACCCTTCGTGATCGCATCATTGTTTCATAGCCTTCCGAACCGCTTCAAGGAAACGTTCATAATCCGATGCCCCGCCGAAGAATTCAACGATCGTTCCGTCGGCGTCGAGAATAAATGTTTGTGGGATATATTCGATGTCATAATCCGAAAACAGCGCGCCGTCCGGGGAATACGCGAACGGAAGCGAATATCCGTTGCCTTCCGCGAAAGCCTGCGCCGCAGCGGAGTCCTCGCCGATATCGACTATGATAAACGTCACCTCATCGCCGAGCTCGCCGTAAAGGCGGTTGATATCGGGCATCTCATATACGCAGGGGCCGCACCATGTGGCAAAAAGATTTATGAATACCGGTTTCCCGGTGTTTTCCGACAGGGTGAAGGTCCCTCCCTCAACTGTCGGCACGTAAAAGACGGGCAATGATTCTCCGATGCCGAAGCCTCTTTCAACGATCGCTGTCGGCTCCGGCCGCGCGGTACCCGCGGGCTGCTCATCTGCCGAAGGGCGCGCGCTCGGGCTGTCCTGAGCGTCTTCTTTCGCCGTTATCTCGCACGCGGCGCAAAAGAGCATTAAAACGGCAATAAAAAAGGCGAGAACACCGTATTTTCCAGGCATGTTAAACCTCCCAAGCTGTATGTGCAGGCACTATATCATCTGCCGAAAAACCTGTCAATAAATCCGTTCCCCCCCTACTACTTTACACCGGTTTTCTCATGTAGTCCTTGATAGTCCGTGCCGGCAGTATTATGATATGTAATAAACAGTAAACAGCCTGCCGGTCAGGCGCACGCGGCTATACGCCGCATGTTAGACAGAAACTAAATTTAAGGAGGTCAATATGGAGACAACAGTCGATATTAACAGGGTGCACCCGGAGCTGCGGAAAGGGCTGAGCATGATGCCCGCCGGAGTTTTCACAAAAGAAGGGCTTCCGACGATGCGAAAAGCGATGGGCCAGATGATGATACAAGCGGCGGCTCCCGATCCTTCGGTCAATGTCTATAACAAAACCGTACCCGGGCCCGAGGGATCACCGGACGTACGGATTCGCATCTACGAACCGGTCGTCAAGTCCGGGAAACGACCGGGCATACTATACATACACGGGGGCGGATATATAGTGGGAAGCCCCGAGATGACCGATTTTACCTGCATACATATGGTACAGGAGATCGGCTGCGTTGTTGTTTCCGTTGATTACAGACTCTCGCCCGAAACGACTTATCCGGGGCCGCTCGAGGACTGTTACGCCGCGCTGCGCTGGTTTGCCTCAAGCGCGGAAGAAACAGGAGTTGACGCTGACCGCATCGCTGTTGCCGGAGGCAGCGCCGGAGGCGGGCTCGCCGCCGCGCTGGCTCTTCTGGCCAGAGATCGCAAAGGCCCCGCGATCGCATTCCAGGCACCGCTTTATCCGATGCTCGACGACAGAAACATAACCCCGTCCAGCTATGAATTTACGGACAAAAGATTCTGGAACAGAACTAAGAATGAATTCGGCTGGGAAATGTACCTGGGCGAGCTGTATAAGGGCGATGTTCCCGAATATGCGGCCCCTGCCCGCGCCGCCGATCTTTCGGGTCTGCCCCCGACTTTTACTCTGGTAGGAGAGCTCGATCTTTTCCGGGATGAGACAATCGAGTATTGTTCTCGTCTTCTCAGGGCCGGTGTGCCTGTCGAGCTGCACATCTATCCCGGCTGTTATCACGGTTTTGATATGAACCTGAACAACGAAATCGGACGCCGGGCTGAAAACGAAATTATTCAGGCTCTCAAGCGCGCGCTGACGGGCTGAAGATTTTTTACCTGCGCGCGCGGGGGAAAAAAAGCAGCAGACACGTTTTATTGCGTATCTGCTGCTTGCTGTTTAACCGATCTTCCCCGGAAGAGGAATGTGATCCAGCGAAATCAGAGGTATTCCCTTATACTCTTCTCTTCTTATGCCTTCGGTAAGCACGCAGGCTATAACGGAGATTTCGATGTCTATTTCCTTTGCCATTTCCAATACGGCGTCAATCGTGCCGCCGGTAGAGACTACGTCGTCTATAAAACACAGCTTTTTTCCCCGGAATCGGCCGTATTTTTCTTTTCCTATCCAGAGCTCCTGGCGCTCCTGCGTAGTTATTGACTGAACCGAGATGTGCCTGGGTTCACTCATAAAGCCCTTATAGCTCTTGCGAAGCTCCAGGTAATATTTGTACGGATCCGCGATTGCCTGCGTAAGCCCCGACGATTTGGTCTGCACCGTTATAAACGAACTGAAATCGCGGCCCGCCAGTTTTTCGGACAGAGATCGGGCAGCCACCCTGTTCCACTCGGCTTCGCCCGTCATATCAAACGAGTATATGAAAAACCCGCCGCCTATGTCCGTGAGCGGCAAACCGATTTCATACCCGGGTCCGAGCCGCACCGTCCACTGCTCGGGCCATTTATTATTACTCACGTCAGCCTCCTAAACAAGACCTACATAAGCCCCGAGATACCTCACCAATACGCCGACGACCATGCCGAGGAAGGGGTTTTTGGACCAGGCCGTAACGCCCAGAGCAATATAGCCGCTGACCGAATTTTCGGACTGCGTCACCGCGGAGAGATTCGGCACAAATGTAAGCGCGATTCCAATGACCAGAAGGAATCCCGAAATGCTTTGCGCAGGAAGGTATTTTCCGAGCTTACCGATAAGTCCGACGAGCAGGAGAATACCGGTTATAAACATAAAGACAATGCCGCAGGCAACCGGCCAGGGGGCGCCGGCGGTACCGGAAATGATCGCCTCGATGGGAGGGCCTCCGAACACGGCGCTCGGGAAGTCCGCCAGTGAATTTATTATCGACAGATGATCGACGTTCTGGGTTGTATTCGCGATGCTCGCCGTTATATTTCCGAAAGAAATATTAGCGCCTATGTTGAGCATTACAAGACTGAGCGCGCCGAATATGACGGTAAGATTAAAGGCGGGTTTGATAAACTTGAAATCGCTCCAGTATTCCTTTTTCCAAAACCGCCATTCGCTGCTCATCTTATACTGCTCCCGCCCTTCCTCCATCACCTCGGAGAGGTTAACGCGGCGCTTCTGGATAAACAGATAGTCTGCCGTAGACAGAACGACCGAGATGAAAATAGTCCATACGACCTTATTGGCGCTGTTTTGAAAAATCGCATAAGCCGCAATAGCCGTTATAACGGATATAAGAGTCGTGCGCTTCTCCTGGCCGTACATGTCCCAGGAAACTCCCGCGAGAATCAGGCCTACGCCGCTCATCATACCGGATACGATAGCCGGACCGGCAAAATCCGCGATTTTCGAAACCCCGCCGAAAGCGGCGAGTATTATCATAATAACGGCGGCAAGGAGGATGGAGCTGACATTGTTTCTGAGGTTTTTCTTAATGCTCGCGACCGTTATGGTTTCGGCCTGGGACGAGATCGGCGTTACCGAGCCGGTAAAAAGATTTCCGAATGCCCCGATTAGATACGCAAACCCCGCGGGTTTGAGCGCGAATCCCCGGGCTTCGGCATAAAGAAGCTGCGGAATACCGTTGATGATTACGGCGATTACGGCCAGAATAAACGGACCGAGTGAACTTAGAAATTCCACGTTATAACACCCTTCTTTATTAAAATATCTTTATTAAAAATATATAAGAGACCGTGATAATCCCCGCTGCGTCGGCTTTTCGTACTTCGTCTTAAGATTATTTCGGCATATAAAGCAGGGATTCTTCGAAGATAACAGTCTGTCGCAGCGCCGACCGATACGAAATTATCAGCACAGACGGTATATACATGTAAAAATACCGTCTGTGCCGGCAATCGTGTTATTCGGCCGTGAGCGCGTTTTAGCTTGGTTTTACAGTATTACTCCGATACCGGAGCGCCCTTTTTGCCGATGCTCAGGAGCAGGTTTATAACAATACCGAATATCGCCGCGCCCGCGATGCAGGGAACGTTGATACCGAAGAAAGGTATACTTCCGCCGAAGGCATACTGACCGCCGACGCCGATGACTATTATGGTAGCTATGACGGCGATGTTCTTTGCGCTGAACATGTCCACCTTCTTGTCTATCATTATCGCGATTCCCTGAGCGGCAATAGCTCCGAACAGGTACATCTCAAGGCCGCCGATAACCGCTGTCGGGATGCCGTATATAACCTGAATGAGAGGAGTGAAGCATGAGACAAGCATGGCGATGATTGCGGCGGCTATCATAACCGGTATCGAAAATACCTTGGTTATAGCCATGGTACTGATGTTTTCCCCGTAGTTGGTGCCGGCCGGTCCTCCGATAACGCCCGTTATCATATCGCACAGGCCGTCGCCGATAAGGTTGCGGTGAAGCAGATTTGCAAGGCCGAAATCGCCTCTGCCCTTTTTCTCGGAAAGATCGTTGACATATACGTCAAGCTGATATATATGCGCGGTGGATTCCGGAATGGTCGCGATGGCAATAGGCATTATAGCGGCAACAGCGACCCAGGAGACTTTGGGCATAGAAAACGCAGGCAAAGCGAATATGCTGCCCTCGCCGAGCTTCCAGGCCGAGGCGGCGAGCGCTTCGGGCGGAAGAGCGCGGAAAAGATTGTAGTCGGCGCCCCCGACCCAATATATGACAGCGGCTGCGAGGCAGCCTACGGCAGCGCCCAGAAGAAGCGGCAGCTGACCGAGGAAGCCCTTGAGATACTTGGAGAAGAAGATTGTCGACAGGAGAGTCACAAGCGAAACGACCCAGACCCAGCCCGAACCCAGCGCGTAATTCGCCGGAGCTGTGAAAACCGGCGCCGCGTCTGACAGCGCGTTTCCTGCAAGCGTCAGACCGATGACCATTGCTATTGAGCCCGTGATCGTTGCGGGCAGGATCTTCTCGATCACGTTTCGGCCCGCGAACTTAACAATGACGCCCGCCGCAATGGAAACAAGACCCGAAGCGATGATGCCGAACTGGGCGATCTTAATGGCTTCGACCGGAAGAATGCCGTTTATCTTTGCGTAGCCCTGAGCCGCTACAAGTCCCGCGATCGCGGACAGATACGAGAAACTTGAGCCGTAATACATGGGTATCTTTTTGCCCGTTATGAATACGAAGCAGATGGTTGCCAGACCGCTGGCGAAGATTGTTGTTGACACCTGAAAGCCGGTGATCAGCGCTACCGTTATGGTAGCGGGGAACATTACGATGACCTGCTGGATCGCATAGAGCAGCAGCTTCCAGAAAGTCGGTCGTTCATCCGGCAGGTATCCCAGGACAGCCTCATTTTGCTTTCTCATTTTTTCTCCTTCATTCCACATATATTATTTTTCATGAATGGACACATTTGTTTCCCCGTCTTGCTCCGATAAATGAACCACTATCACTTCATTCATGGAGGAGGGGATGTTTTTCCCGACATATGTCGCTTTTATCGGCAGCTCGGTATGCCCCCTGTCAACAAGCACCGCCAGCTGTATCCTCGCGGGACGGCCGAGTTTCATGACAGCGTCCAAAGCCGCTCGGGCGGTCCTGCCGGTGAAAATTACATCATCAACAAGGACCACTGTTTTACCGACGACGGAAAACGGCACATTTGACCCGCTCACGACCGAATCTTCCGCAATCGTCGTAAGGTCATCCCGGTAGAGCGTGATATCCAGCTCGCCGACTTCGATGTCCGCGCCCGCGATAGTTTTGATGTTATCGGCTATCCTGCGAGCCAGAGGAACTCCTCGTGTTTTTATCCCGATAAGACACAAGCCGTCAGCGCCGTGGTTCTTTTCGATTATCTGATGAGATATCCGTATAAGCGCTCTTTCAATGTCGTCCCCGCTCATAACCCGGACTTTAAATTTCATGTCCGTGTACCCCTCTTACAGTTGTTTGCGCGCACAAAAAAACCTTGTCCGGATCGGCGGACAAGGTTAAAAAGCTACTGCGTTATACAGCATTGAATTAACAAACCTTGCCGGCATCTCTGTACCGTATTTAAAGATTCTGTTTATTATAATAACTCAAAAAATCGTAAAAGCAAGAATTATTTCGACAAAATCGAATTAAATTATTTCACACGGCACGCCGGGCGGCCGATGCCCGCTCGAACAGCAAACGCGTCTTGTCGGGTTGAGCTTAAGTTAAGTCCGTTATCAAACGCGCTGCGAGCCGGGCAAGCTTAAAAAGCTCGTCACAATCGGTATACTCGGCGGTTGAATGCACATTGTTCATGGCGCTCGCCGGAACTATGCCGCATATACCCCGCTCGGCCAATACGTTATTATCGCTTCCTCCGAAAGTTGAAACAAGCTCAAAAGGAAGTTCAAGCGCCCGGCACGCGCTTTCAAAGCGTCTGACAACCGGGTGGTCGACCGGCGTCGAGTACGCGGTGCAGCATATGCTCAGCCTGAACTCGACCGCGGCACCCGCCTGTGCGGCAAAAAGCTCAAACCGTTCTCTGACCGTCTGCGCAAGAGCCATAGCTCCCGAATGCGTAAAACCGCGGATCTCTCCTCTTATCACGCATTTGTCGGGCACGATATTCGTGGCGGTCCCGCCTTCAATACGGCCGATATTCAGTGTCGTTTCACCGTCATTCTGTCCCATTTTCAGGCTGTCTATCGCCTTAGCGGCGGCGGCTATCGCGTGGATGCCCTCCCCGGGAGCAAAACCCGCGTGGGAGGCTTTCCCATAAACCGCGATTTCAAAAGCCAGAATGCTCGGTGCCTTATACGCTGCCGTACCCACCTGCCCGGCCAGATCAAGGACATACGCCTCCTTCGAGCGTACATTCGAATAGTCGAAAACAGCGGCGCCCTTTCCGTAGGCTTCCTCGGCAACCGTAAACAGCACTTCAACCGGTCGATGCGGGATACTGTTTTCGATGACAGCGGTCAGCGCTTCAAGGATAGCGGCTATGCCGGCGAAGTCGTCCGCCCCCAGCACGGCGGGACTCCCGCTCCTTATGATTCCGTTTTCCTCAATGACCGCCAGCTTTCCCGATGAAGGCTCAACGGTGTCCATATGAGCGCAGAGCAATATCGGTTCAGCCGGGGCATTGCCGTCAAGAAAGCCGTATATATTCCCGCAGCTGCCGTCAACGAGAGAGGCTGCTCCGTCTTCGCGGAAAGACAGGCCCAGACGGGAGAGGCGTTCTTTTATATAATCACCCATCCTCCTTTCTCCGAAGGACGGGCTGTCTATGGATACCATCCGCATAAAGTCATTTATAAGCCGCGTTTTATTAATCATCAATATCCCCTTCTGCGCTCGTTCGTATGTATGTCAGACCGGCCGCTCCGCTGTGTAACTATTCCCCTGTATGCTCTCCTTTTTCGATCAGCTTACGGTAATTATCGATAAGCTCTATAAATTTTCCGGCTTCTCCCCCGGTATCCGGGTGATACTTCTTCGCAAGACTCCGAAACTGCTTTTTCACCTGCTCCGCATCGGCATCGGCGGGAAGATCCATACGGCGAAGCAGGGCCGGGTCAAAGGCCTGCCGGTTCAGCAGACCGTTTTCCCGGTAATATTCAAAATACACCGCGCAGAAAAAGAGGCTTACCGCCTGTCTGAACTCTTCTCTGTCCATACATAACAGGCGTTCGAGCGTATATCCGGGGCCTTTTTCGCTGCCGGTTCCGAAAAAACCGTTCCACACGATATATGCTCCTTTCGGCGCTTCTTCGCTGCCGAATCGGATGCGGAGCTCCGACTTTTTCAAATCGCGTATTTTACGTTTCATATCGTTCAAGCGGGAATCCACAGTACGTTCCCCCTCCGCAGGCCCGGGGCCGCTTTTTCATAATATTCTATCACAAAGCCGATATTTATCAACGCTTACGGCCGCGCGGGGGACGCAAAATGCGATGCGTACGGATAAACGCGATTGCGGGAGGGCTTGTCTGCGGGCACACTGTCCGCCCCTCGACAAAAAGAACATGAGGATATGTCCATCCCGACGTATATGCCGCGGGATGGACATATTGACAGCGACGTATTATTGCGCTGCGTTAACCTGCACGCTGAAGTCAGTCGTCTTTGTATTTGACCCTTCGGTATAGCTCACGGTAACCGTTATCGTGCCCTCGGTATCGAGTACACTGCCTTCGGCGGGAGCAGTCGTGTATCCGGTTACGACCGAAGCAGATAAGTCGCTGTAGGACGCAGTTATTTCCAGGCCGTTCAGGTCAAGTGCTTGTCCTGCTTCATAAACGGTTTTGTTCGGTCCGCCCGTAACCGCTATTGATTCAAGGACGGGTTCCGCTTCAAATTCGGCGGTGATCAGGACATCCTCTTCAGGCATGGTGAATGTTGTTCCCGATATCCCGATATCGTTGTATTTAAGCGTACCGGCCTTAAGGCGCATGCCCGCGTCGGGTGTTACGGTTAAAGTGATAAGCGTGCCGGGCCGTGCCGAGGAAGGGTCGGCTGTGATCGTTCCGCCGTTTAGGGTGCCTATCGTCACCGTATAAGCCGGCAGCGATACATTGTATATGAGTTTACATACCTCGGCGCGCGTAACCGCTTTTTGCGGCTGAAAATATTCTTCATCATACAATCCCTCAAATACCCCGGCGTTTATGCATGAGGATATCCCGTCGCGTGCCCATTCGGAGATTAGCGCATAATCCGAATACTGTTTATATGCCTCCGGGTCGGCAGCGCCGAGGAGAAGAGTCCGCATTATTATGACTGCGAGCTGCTCGCGAGTGATAATCGATTCCGGCGAAAACATCGTGTCGCTTATACCCCTGAGTACCCCAAGGCTGTTCATCACGATGACGGCATTGTCATAATATTTCTTTAAACCGGTAATATCCTTAAAGCGGTGATTTATATCTTTTATATTGCGGTATCGACACCATATAACGGCTAATTGCGCGCGCGAAAGGCTCGCCTCGGGCATGAAAGCGTTTGTTCCCGTCCCCTTTACGATACCTTTCGCCTCGCAGTAATCAATGGCCGCTCTGTAAATGTGGGTTTCGGGTACATCGCCGAACACCGCATCCGCCGCAGTCGTGACCGATAAAGTCAGCACGATTGCCAGTACAGCGGCAAATAACTTCTTTATTTTCATCTTTATTCCTTTCTTCGCTTAAAAAACGTTTGTTAACGGCCCGCTCCATATATGACAAGCGCTGCCGATTATCGAATCCTTTGTATTTTTCGCAATAATCCGCTTCTTTGCCATGTAAATAAGTGTAGCTGCACTAAATAACACATATTTATCCAAATTTTTCAAGCCGGTCGGCAATAGGAAGGGCCGCCACCCAATAATATTGAGGCGGCGGCCGTTTGGCTGAGGCTATATTTCGATAACGGGGCTATATGGCGGTGCCGCCCGCGATACGGGCGGAGAGAAAAAAATCATACCCTTTTATTCTTTTTAAGCCACTCAAAAGTATCGGACAGAGTCTTTCGTATATCGGTCGTTTTGTAGCCCAGCTCAGCGGTTGCTTTTGCATGCGAGAAATTGGCGTTGGAGCCTAAAGTATACAGCGAATAGGGCGTGAAAAGCGGCGGCTGCCTGCGAAGTTTATAGTACATCTCGGCCAGCGGCGCGGTCAGCTTGGCAAACCATAGCGGAAGATACGTTTTTATCGCCCTCAGGCCCGTTATCTCATGAAGAAGGTTAAGAAGTTCTCTTACCGTGAGATACCTGTTTGATAATATATAGCACTCACCTGCACGGCCTTTTTCGCAGCAGGAGATAATACCCTGCGCGACGTCTCTGACATCGACGAAATCATATCCGCCGTTGACCGCCGCGGTAAGTCTTTTGCGGCAGAAGTCGGTTACGAGCGTGGTAAGATGGCCCCGTCCGCTGTCATAGGGGCCGGAAATTCCCGACGGATGAACAACGCTTGCGTTAAGTCCTCTTTTAACGGCATCCAGCACATAGGCGGTAGCCTCTGTTTTCGTCTTCGCGTACTGTCCCATAACCGAACCCGGATCAAATTCAGTCACTTCCGTTATGCACTCGCCGTCCGGCTTTTCGGGTATAGCGTGTACGGAGCTGACATAGACCAATCTGGATACGTTATTTTCCAGACACATATCCACGATGTTTTTCGTGCCCGTCACGTTTACGTCATATACGTTCTTATTATATCCGGTGGCTATTGACACAACTCCCGCGCAGTGAATAACCACCAGTTCGTCACCCCCGGGATTACCGAAAAAATCATTCAGACCGGCTTTGTCGCAGACATCGCCGCGAAAAATCTCCATTTCGGCGTCCGGCAAACACTTTTCCTCCGGCAGCACGAGCGCGCGTATCCGTTCTCCCCGCTCACAGAGAGTGCGGACAACGGTACTTCCCAGATGACCGGCCGCCCCGGTGACTAAATACAGCTTTCCCATTGTTCCTCCCTTCATATCGTCATACGCTCAAAGCAGCGCCCTGAGCAGCAGTCTAAAACCTTTCGGAGCACCGGAGGCATCCCCCGGCGTCTCATATTCTTTCCTTTTATAAGCCGAATATATCACACCCCGCGGCTTAATTCATTGCTTATGTATGAACACTTTCGCCCGCTCCGCGACGCTCGGAAAAGACCCGTCGGGGAACCTGTCGAACCGGCCGATATTATCGCATAAACTTCTTGTTGACTCCATAATAGAAAAGTTGTATACCAATCGTGACAATGACGAACACGTCATATTTTAAACATGAAAGCGGTGTTATTTTAATGGAAGAACGGTCTGATGACGTCCCGCTCCAGCCTCCTGCCCCGACGACAATCGGCATCTCCTATAACTTAAAAAAAGGAGTATCTTCGGATATTCCGGACATTGAAGCAGAATACGACAATATCGATACCGTGTATGCCATACGGGACGCTTTGGAAGCCGTCGGATTTAAAACACTTCTTCTGGAAGCCGACGAAACGCTGCCGGAAAAGCTGAAAAACTCGCGGGTGGACATGGTATTCAATATCGCGGAAGGCTCTTACGGCCGCGGAAGAGAGGCTCAGGTGCCCGCCCTGCTGAATTTTTTCGGAATACCGTTCACGGGCTCGGACGAGACAACGCTGTGCCTTGCTTTGGATAAGGCTCTGACAAAGCGGCTGCTTGCCGCATACCGCGTAAGAACTCCGAAATACAGAGTGCTCGACGGGCACTCGGCCGCCGGTGCGGACGGTTTGCGTTTTCCCGTTATCATAAAGCCGAACACCGAGGGCTCCAGCAAGGGAATCTCGGATATCAGCATCGCCGAGGACAAAAAACAGTTCAAGGCGCTTGTGTCAAGAACCGCCGAGCTGTATCGGGGAACCGTCCTTGCCGAAGAGTACATAGGCGGCAGAGAATTCACCGTCGGTTTGCTCGGCAACGGGTTTGATGTCCGCGTTTTCGCGCCGATGGAAATTATATTCAAGCGCGATACGCAAAAAAATTACCGCGTTTACGATTACGGCGTTAAGCAGGATTACAAAAACTATATCGACTACCGCTGCCCGGCCGAGCTTACCCAAGCTGCCGAGCGCGAGATGAAACAGACCGCGCTTCGCATTTTTAACGCGCTCGGCTGTCGTGACTGCGCCCGCGTTGATTTCAGAATGGCCGACGACGGCCTTATTTACTTCATCGAAATAAATCCGCTTCCGGGGCTTGCTCCGGGCTACAGTGATTACCCGATGCTAGCGGAGTTTTCCGGAATATCATACGGAGAACTCATTGTCGGCATCCTCCGCGCCGCGGCGATACGCTGCGGCCTCGCCTTAAGGCCGGAGGCGGAAGCTTGATAAACGGCTCTGATTACACCGCCCGATACCCTAACTGGAATGATTGGAAATGGCAGCTGGCAAACCGCATTACCTCCGTTGATAAGCTTTCAAAGCTGCTGCGCCTTTCCGAACCGGAAAAGGCGGATATACACAAATGCCTTGAACATTTCAGGATGGCGATTACCCCTTACTACGCATCGCTTATTCGTCCCGGAGATCCCGAAGATCCCGTGAGGATGCAATGCGTGCCTTCCATTGAGGAGACCTTTTCCTGTACCGACGACATGACGGATCCGCTCTGCGAGGAGCGCGACAGCCCCGTCGCGCATATCGTGCACCGCTACCCGGATCGTGTGCTGTTTCTGGTTACGTTAAAGTGCTCGACATACTGCCGTCATTGCACGCGGCGGCGCGTTGTCGGGGAGGAGGATAGGGTAATATCCGAAAAGGAGCTTCGCTCCGCTCTCGGATACATCCGCGGCCACACGCAGATCCGTGACGTGCTCATATCCGGCGGCGATCCTCTGGTCATGGGCACGGAAAGACTCGAGAAGATCATTTCCGCTCTGCGCATGATACCGCATGTCGACATCATACGCATCGGAACCCGGGTTCCCGTTGTTTTGCCCATGCGCATAACGGACGAGCTGTTGGAAATGCTTAAAAAGTACCAGCCGATCTGGATAAACACACACTTCAATCACCCCCGCGAAATCACACCGGACTCAGAGCGCGCGTGCGCCGCCATTGTAAACGCGGGCATACCGCTGGGAAATCAAAGCGTCCTGCTCAAGGGCGTAAACGACAGCTTATCAACCATGCGGGAGCTTCTTTTAAAACTGGTTCATATGAGAGTGCGGCCTTATTATCTTTATCAGTGTGACCTGAGCCGCGGCATATCGCATTTTCGCACCGCCGTTGATAAGGGCATCGAAATTATGCACGGTCTGACGGGAAACATCTCCGGATACGCGGTACCGAAATTCGTTATAGACGCGCCGGGAGGCGGCGGCAAAATACCCGTCGGATATAACTACATAATATCCAAAGACGACCGGGAGGTCGTAATGGAAAATTTCAGGGGAGACATCTTCAGATACCCTCAGCCGCCCGCGGGATAACGGTATACCGCATCGATTGAGAACACACGCACTTTAAACCGAGCGCGCCCGCCGGGATTGTGCCGGCGGGCGCGCTCGGTTTATTTTCCGTTATCAAAATCAGAAATTTGCTTAATGCTCTTTCGGACTTTCGGGCGAATCGGATATCCCTCGGCAGCCCGACCGAGAGCTATTACCAATCGAATCCGGTCGGACGTACCCAGCAGCTTTTTCAGCTTCTTCTCGTCGAACCAGCCCAAAATGCAGGTGTTAAGACCCCTGTCGGCCGCGCACAAAACAAGGTGAGCCGCCGCGATGCCGATATCGATGCTCCTGTAATCCTGCCCCTTAATCAGTCCCCCCAGCGCCGCGGCCGCGCTGTAGCTGTCTTCCCGGATAACAAAAAAACACGGAACATTTTTCGCGAACGGATTCATTCCCATGGAATTGACGCATTCCGACACAGCCGCCGCTTTTTCGCCTGTACATACGCTTATGTGATACGGCTGGGCATTACAGGCACTCGGCGACAACCTGAACGCTTCAAGGCAGGCGAGAATGTCTTCGTTTTCCACTTTCTCCGCGCTGAATTTGCGGCAGCTCTGCCGCACTTCGATAAGTTTGCTGAACTCCAAGTTGTTTCCTCCCCCGCGATTATTCGAGTTATCAGAAATTAATATATACTTTCTATAATAACCTTTGCAATACTTTCAGAGCCCGAAACGCCGACCCGCGGCACAGTCCCGGCACCCCGCGGTGCGCTGCGCAGGCGGCCGGCCGCCGGGCTTAAAAAACAGCTTAAAAAATAGGGCAAAAAACTGTTGCAATCCGAGCGTCTATGTGCTATTATACCCTTTGCCGCATTACGGCATATGTGATATTCGGGCAGAAAGAGGTGAAACGCATGAAGGAAGGTATCCATCCCAACTATAACAAGACCACCATAAGGTGCGCCTGCGGAGAGGTTATTGAGACCGGCTCCACCAAAAAGGATATCAAGGTCGAGATCTGCTCAAAGTGTCACCCGTTTTTCACCGGCAAGCAGAAGCTGGTAGACACCAGCGGCCGCGTAGATAAGTTCAACAGGAAGTTCGGTCTTTCCGGCAAATGATATCCGAATAAGCGGCCCCCGCGCCTTGATGCGCGGGGGTTTTGTGCTTTTATCACATATTTATCGGGATAACGGTAAAGTTTTATTCGGGCCGCGGGCAAATAAGCACCGGCGCATTAGACAGCGCCGCCGGCTTATGATATGATGGCCGCAATAACAGATAATAAATTATTGTTTTGCAGGCGTCGAAGCGGTATACCGAAGGCTTGAATAAAAAGTTCCGGAGATATAAAATATACCGGAAAGCAAGCATCACAGGGTTGTGAGTGACGGGAGGGTATTATGGCGTTTATAAAATCCGATGTTGAATTAAAGAGCAGCGTTTTTCAAATGATAGGCAAGCAATGGCTTCTGATTTCGGCGGGAACCGAAAAAAGCTTCAACTCCATGACGGCGAGCTGGGGCGCATTCGGTGTGCTGTGGAACAAATACACCGCTACTGTCTACGTTCGGCCGGAGCGTTACACCTATGGGTTCCTTGAAACAAACGACCGGTTTTCACTGTGTCTTTTCGGCGAGAAGCACCGCGAGGCACTTGTTGTGATGGGAACAAAAAGCGGAAGAGATATGGATAAGCCGGCCGCGTGCGGGCTTAGTCCCGTTTTTATAGACGGGGTGCCCGCCTATGCCGAAGCCGAAACCGTTTTTATTTGCAAAAAGATATACTCCGATAATCTTCGCGCCGAAAACATGGGCGAAGACGGGCTTTCCGTATACGCCGCAGGCAGCGGCATACACAAAATGTACATCGGGGAAATACTCGGGCTTTATCGCAATGACGCACGGCAGTGATCATCCTGCGGGAGGAAGAGCAATAGAGAATACAACCGAAAAAAAAGAGCGGGCGGTACTTGTCGGTCTCTCCGCCGCCTCAATGGAGCCGGAGGAGCGTTCTACGGAAACGACGCTGGCGGAACTGGAAGCCCTGCTGGAAACAGCCGGCGGCACGGCCGAGGCTACGGTTCTGCAAAACCGGGAGTCGCCCGAGCCCGGCACCTTTATCGGTGTCGGCAAGGTCCGGGAAATAAAAGAACTGATTAAAGCGCAGGGGCTTGACCTTGTGGTTTTCGACAACGAACTGTCTCCCTCTCAGATGCGCGCGCTTACCGAAGAACTCGACGTGCGGGTGCTGGACCGCAGCGGCCTGATCCTTGACATTTTCGCGGGCAGGGCTCGCTCGCGTGAAGGGCAGCTGCAGGTCGAGCTTGCGCAGTATAAATATCTTCTTCCGCGCCTGACCGGAATGTGGAGACATCTTGTTCGCCAGACTGCCTCGGGCGGAACAAGCCCCATCGGCACCCGCGGACCCGGAGAGACACAGCTTGAGTCCGACCGCCGTCACATACGACGGAAGATATCGGGGCTTGAGCAGGAGCTTGAGGAAGTTCGCAGGGTTCGGGGAACGCAGCGGCGCCTGCGCGAGAAAAACAGCATACCCGTCATTGCGCTTGTCGGCTATACAAACGCGGGTAAGTCCACGCTTTTAAACGCGATGACGGGCGAGAGCATACACACGGGCGACCGGCTTTTCGACACGCTCGACACCACTACCCGGCGATACTCGCCGGACGGAGTCACGGAAACTCTGGTATCGGATACGGTAGGCTTTATACGAAAGCTGCCGCATCAGCTGGTGGAGGCCTTTAAGGCTACGCTGGAAGAACTGGCCGAAGCCGATCTCCTGCTTCATGTGATAGACGTATCCAATCCGGACTGGCGCGAACAGGCGCGTATAACGCAGGATCTGATAACTCAGCTGGACGCTGCCTCAACGCCGCGGATAGATGTTTATAATAAATGCGACATCGCAGCCGAACGTCCTCAGGAGAGCGAGGACTCCGTATGCATATCCGCGGCGACCGGCGAGGGCCTTTCAAGACTCGGCGAGCTTATATACAAAGCGCTGGCGAGCGGCTCAAAGCGGTTAAAGCTTCTTTTACCTTACGCTTCGGCGAAGCTGCTTGAACCGCTGCACCGTGACTGCCGCGTAATCAGCCTTGAATACAAGGACGAAGGTATCGAAATAGACGCGCTTTGTCCCGCGTCCGTCTACAGAACGATCAAGGAGTATGTGATTTGAGCGTACTGGTACCGCTGGGAGAAGGAATCTCGGAGTTTATCGAAAAACGCTCCCGCTTCATAGGCTGCGTTCGGCCTGTCTTTACAGCCGAAGACGCGCTGGCCATGGTGCAGGAGATTAAAAAGCGAAACGCCGACGCCACTCACAATGTGTATGCTTATAAGATCCGTCAATCCGGCCTTATGCGGCATTCCGACGACGGCGAACCGCAGGGCACCGCCGGTATGCCCGTGCTTGATGTTTTCAGAAAAATGAACGTAGGCGACTTCTGCTGCGTGGTCACCCGTTATTTCGGCGGTGTTCTTCTTGGTTCCGGCGGGCTTGTACGCGCCTATTCGCAAACCGCCAAACTCGCATTGGACGCTGCCGGAATAGGCGAACGTATAGCCGTAGCCCGATACGGCATACCCTGCTCATACTCACTGTGCGACCGGATAAGATACGCTCTGGAAAGCATTACCGCCATAGATTCAGCGCAGTACGGCGAGAATGTGACTTTTGAGGTGCTGGTGCCGGAGGAGCGGGAAGCCGAACTTGTCCGCACCGTTTCGGAGATAAGCTCCGGCACCGTCCCGGCTGTCAGACTCGGCCTGAGTTATAAAACGGTTCCTTGTTTACACACGCCTGTGGAGATTGGAAGAGATTTCTGACAACGCTTTCGCGGCTTCCATGGAGCAGTTTCCGGAACGCGCGAGATCCCCCAGAGAAAGCATCCCGACAAGCTTGCCGTTTTCAGTGACGGGCAGACGCCGAACCTGCTCCGCGGTCATCTTTCTGGCTGCTTCGCGAATATCGTCAGACGCGGAGACCGTGACCACGATGCGGCTCATTATTTCCTTGAGCGGGGTTTCCGCAGGGTCATTTTCCGCGGCGACGCAGCGAACGACTATGTCCCTGTCCGTGACCATGCCGCGAAGCTTGCCGTCTTCGGACACGACGGGCAAAACCCCTATGTTATGGCGAGCCAGGAGCCTGGCGGCCTTATCCGCGCTATCCGTCGGCAGGACAGTGACCGCGCCCGTATGCATGATTTCCGATACCAACATATAAGTTTACCTCCTGTTTTATTTGGATGTATCTATTCTCGCCGCCCTTCGCGCGGTTTATTCGGAGGCCCCGGAATGGAACGGGAAAAATATATGCTTGAAGCCCTCTGCCTCGCCCGGGAGGCGGCCCGGGACGGCGAGGTCCCGGTCGGCTGCGTCATAGTAAAAGACGGCCTGATAATCGGACGAGGGTACAACCGAAGAGAACGCGAGCGCAGCGCGCTCGCGCACGCGGAGATTCTGGCAATAGAACAGGCCTGTAAAACGCTCGGCTCATGGCGCTTGAACGGCTGTTCCTTATATGTCTCGCTGGAGCCCTGTCCCATGTGCGCGGGCGCAATCATGAACGCACGGCTGGATGAGGTGATATTTGCGGCGCGGGATCCGTCAATGGGAGCTCTGGGCGGCGTTATCGATCTTTATTACGAAAACTTCGGATATTTTCCGAGGGTGTACGGCGGGATTATGGAAAAAGAGTCTTCCGCCCTTCTTTCCGGATTTTTTTCTTCCCTGCGCAAACCGCCGACCGGCGAAGTATAAGCCTCGGGGACCGAAACAGCTTTTTAAAACAGCTTTTTAAACCGCTTTATTTTGCTTTTTTTACCGAATGATGTTATTATGTCTGCTCAATCATCCAGTAACATACGGGAGGTGCGGCATATGAACGGAGCCTTTTTCGCCCTGATATCGAGAATGAGGAATATCCGCCGCTGGGGGCTCATGCGCAATACCTACGAGGAAAACGTGCAGGAACACTCGCATATGACCGCGGTTCTCGCCCATGCGCTTGCCGTTATACGGCGCGATGTATTCGGCGGCGAATCAGACCCGGATCGCTGCGCGGCGGCAGCGCTTTTCCATGACGCTTCGGAGATATTGACCGGTGACCTGCCGACCCCCGTTAAATATGCCAACCGCGACATCAAAGTATCTTACAAAGAGGTTGAACGCCTCGCCGTCGAAAAGCTTACGGCTATGCTGCCGGAAAAACTGCGCGGCGAATATGAAAATCTCATCCTGTGCGAAGACCCGGGCGTGCTTGAAATCATAAAAGCGGCGGACAAGCTTTCGGCCTATATAAAATGCGTCGAAGAGCTCAGGGCGGGAAACCACGAGTTTGAAAGCGCCTCCGGGCAGATACGGACTACTCTGGACAATTACGCAATGCCCGAGGTTCAATACTTTATGGAGCGTTTTATGCCGGCCTTCGGCATGACCCTCGACGAGCTGACTATGAAAGAGGAATAATAATGAGAGCGATCGTAACTGTTATCGGAAAAGACCGGGTAGGCATCATAGCGGACGTTTGCGGGCTGCTCGCGAAAAACGGCGTGAATGTGCTTGATATAAGCCAGACAGTCATGAGGGAATATTTTACGATGATTATGCTTGTCGATATCTCCGGCTGCCTGCTAGACTTTTCCGCCCTTTCCGACCTGCTGCGTTCCGGCGGCGAAGCAGCGGAGCTTTCCGTACGCATACAAAGGGAAGACATATTTGAAGCGATGCACCGCATTTAACGGCATTACCGGAGGACGCTTAAGTGATAAACAGAAATGAGATACTTCAAACCATAGACATGATAGACCAGCAGCATTTGGACATCCGCACGGTTACCATGGGAATAAGCCTGCTCGACTGCGCCGACGAGGACATCGGGCGCTGCTGTGTCAAAATTTACGATAAAATTTCTAAAAAAGCGGAAAAGCTCGTTTCTGTCTGCAGTGAAATAGAGCATGAATTCGGTATACCCATTGTCAACAAGCGCGTTTCGGTAACGCCTGCAGCGCTTGTCGCGGCCGCCTGCCGCGCCTCATCCTTTGTATCACTGGCTGAAGCTATGGATAAAGCCTCGGGTACCGTAGGCGTAAATTTCATCGGCGGCTTTTCGGCGCTGGTTCACAAAGGATTCACGGATGCCGACAGAAAGCTCATAGCCTCCATACCCGAAGCTCTCGCCCTCACCTCCAGGGTGTGCTCGAGCGTAAACGTGGCTACAACGCGAGCGGGAATTAATATGGACGCCGTACGTCTGATGGGTGAAACCGTCGTCTCGGCCGCGAAGGCCACAGCCTCAAGCGGCGGTATGGCCTGCGCCAAGCTGGTTACTTTCGCCAACGCCGTTGAAGACAACCCTTTCATGGCAGGCGCATTTCACGGCACGGGAGAACCCGAGTGCGTCATCAATGTAGGCGTATCCGGCCCCGGAGTTGTGCACCACGCGCTGCTCGCCTGCAAGGGCGAGCCCTTTGACGTAGTAGCCGAAACAATTAAAAAAACCGCCTTCCGCGTCACCAGAATGGGACAGCTGGTTGCCCGCGAGGCATCCCGGCGCCTCGGAGTGCCGTTCGGTGTTGTGGACCTTTCCCTGGCGCCCACGCCCGACATCGGCGACAGCGTAGCCGACATCCTTGAGGAGATGGGTCTGGAATCGGTCGGGGGGCACGGCACCACTGCCGCGCTCGCGCTTCTCAACGATGCGGTAAAAAAGGGCGGAGTGATGGCTTCGGGGCATGTCGGCGGTCTTTCGGGCGCGTTCATACCGGTCAGCGAGGACGCGGGGATGATAAGGGCTGCGAGGTCCGGCGCGCTGTGTATTGACAAGCTCGAAGCCATGACCTGCGTATGCTCCGTCGGCCTGGATATGATAGCCGTCCCGGGCGACACGCCGGCCTCAACTATTGCGGCGATAATCGCCGACGAGGCCGCAATCGGCGTTATTAACTCGAAAACCACTGCCGTGCGCATTATCCCGGCTCCCGGTATGGATGTCGGAGAGACTGTCAATTTCGGCGGGCTTCTGGGTTCGGCTCCCGTTATGCCCGTGCATAAGCTGTCCGCGGACGCCTTTGTAGCCCGCGGGGGCAGGATACCGGCTCCTCTGGGCAGTCTTCGCAACTGATATGGCAAACGGGCTGCTGGTAATAACCGGGCCTACGGCAGTCGGAAAAACGCGCATGGGCGTTTTACTTGCCGAGCGCTTCGGCGGCGAAATAATCTCCGCGGACTCCATGCAGATTTATAAGGGAATGAGCATCGGCACGGCCGCACCGACCGAGGAAGAAATGCGCGGCGTTGCGCATCACCTTATAGGCTGTATTCCCGCTTTCGAAAATTACAGCGTTTCCCGCTATGTGGCCGACGCTTCGCTTGCCGCTGATGACATCCTCTCGAGAGGACTTCTGCCGATTATTGTAGGGGGAACGGGGCTATATATAGACTCTCTCATATCCGGTACCGGCTTCGTACCGTCCGATACCGCGCTTCGCAGGCGGCTGTCTGACGAATACGACAGCTCGGGCGGCGCGGCGATGCTTGAAAAACTCGCCGAGGCCGATGCCGAGTCCGCCGCGAAACTGCATCCCAACGATAAAAAGCGGATCGTTCGCGCGCTTGAGGTTTATACGCTTACGGGACAGACAAAGTCCGAGTTTGACCTCGAAACAAAACTTAGGGCGCCTCGGTATAACGCCTGCCGCATCGCGCTCTCTTATGCCGATCGCGCGGATTTATACGCCCGCATAGACGCCCGTGTGGATGATATGATGCACCGCGGTCTGGTTTGCGAGGTCCGCCGTCTTCTTGAACAGGGGGTACCCCGCTCTGCTACCGCAATGCAGGCCATCGGCTACAAGGAAATCGCTGCTGCTCTCGATTCGGGACTTTCCCCGGAAATCGCTGTCGGGGCTATTAAACAGGCATCCCGGAGATATGCCAAACGACAGCTTACCTGGTTGGCCCGCGGGACCGGTCTGAATTGGATCCTGTGGAAAAATATGCCCGATTATGAGTCAGGCCTTGCTTATTCGACCAAGTTCGTGGCGGATTCTGGTATAATATGACCATCATACAGAGGGCGGCATACCGCCCGTGAAAGGATGGTTTATATGCAGAAACCCGCTAACATTCAGGACATTTTTCTAAACAGGGCAAGGAAAGATAAGCAGCAGATGACTATGTTTCTGGTTAATGGTTTTCAGCTTCGGGGCGTTGTCACCGGATTTGACAGCTTTACCGTGGTACTCGACACCGACGGAAAGCAGCAGATGATCTATAAACACGCTATATCCACTATGATACCCGCGCATCCTATCGATTTTTCACAGGAGCTTACACTCGAAATCTAATGCCTGCCGCAGTTTGCCGCAAAGGAGGATTCCGTGAAAAAAACCGATCTGGCCATAAGGATCACGGCACTGGTCTTTTTCATCGCGATACTTGCCTATATCGGCGTATATGTATACCAGTCGCTGGACAATCCGTTTAAAACGGCTGTGGCGGCGGCATATTCCGTATATGACAGCCACGAAGCCAAGGGCATAGTAGTGCGTGACGAGGAGGTAATTATCTACAACGGCGGCATTGTATATGTCACCGCGAGAGACGGCGTGCGCGTATCCGCAGGCAGCGAAATCGCCGTGGCTTACCGTGATACCGACGACATGGAAACCGCCGAACGCATAGCTGAGCTGGAGACTCAGGTTACCCAGCTTGAAACCATCAAGTCTACGCTGGAGAGCGCTTCCGATCTTGTCAAGCTCGACAGCGATATTAAAGACCGGATAATTGAGCTGCGCCGCGTACTTGAAAAGCACGACCTGGCAGACCTTACGGATATGATGCTGGCGCTTACTACTCTGGCCCGATTTAAAGACAGCGAGGCTTCGCAAATAGACGCTACTCTGGATTCGCTCAAGGCGGAGCTGGAAGATCTCGGAATGGTCTCAAACCTGCGTCTTGCCACTATAGAAGCGCCGTCTTCGGGCATGTTTTCTTCGTTCTCGGACGGCTGGGAATCTTTAAGGCCCGAGTCGCTCAATGCTCTGTCTCCCTCCGACATTTCCGAAATTTACAACACCGAGCGAACTGCTCCGGACGGAGCCGTGGGCAGACTTGTATACGGTTCATGGTGGTATCTTGCGATAGCGCTTCCCGAAAAGGAGGTTTATACACTCGATATAGGCGATACTCTGGAAGTATCATTCGGAGCAAGCTACTCAGTCCCGGTGAAGATGCAGGTCATTTCAATCGGCAAACCGGAGAACGGAATGAAAAGCGTAATACTCGGCAGCAATAAGAACCTGATGAACATTATTTCGCTTCGCAAGCAGAAGGTAGAGATAATAGATAACGCCTATTCCGGGATCAGGGTTCCCAGAAAGGCCATGCACACCGACGGCGAGAACGCTTATGTGTATGTCGTAACCGGCCTGCAGGCTGAAAAAAAGACTGTCACCATACTTCTGGATACGGGAGATTTCTACATAGTAGAAGCTGAAACGGCCAGAGAGAACTCTCTGCGCGCGGGTGACCAGATAATCATATCGGGAAAAGATCTTTACGACGGGAAAGTTGTGGGTTAAATGTCTGTCTCCGAAAACGTTATGCGGATACGGGAAAATATCGAACGCGCCGCAGCGCGCTCCGGCGGAAACGGGTCGGATGTAATCCTGGTTGCCGCGTGCAAGTCAAACGTTAAGGAAAAAATTCGCGAAGCAATATCCGCGGGGGTCGACGCCTGCGGTGAAAACAGAGTGCAGGAGCTTATTGAAAAAAACGCAGCCGGCGTTTACGCCGGCTGCCCTCTCCATTTTATCGGACATCTTCAAAAAAACAAGGTACGGCAGATCGTTGGTGTCGCTTCGCTTATTCAGTCCGCCGATTCGGCCGAATTGATCGAAATGATCTCAAAACGAGCCTTGCATTTAGGAATATGCCAGGATGTGCTCATAGAGGTCAACATAGGCCGCGAAGCCGCAAAAAGCGGAGTTGACCCCCGTGCTGCCGCGGAACTGGCAGCTTTCGCAGGCACGGTTGATGGAGTATGTGTGCGGGGGCTCATGGCTATTCCGCCGTATAGCCCCGGACAAACCTCCGAACTGCGCTGTTTTCAGGAAATGTACAATATTTTTGTTGACATAAAATCAAAAAAATATAATAATATTCGTATGGATTATCTCTCCATGGGCATGAGTGCTGATTATGAAGCAGCTGTTTCCTGCGGAGCAAACATGGTCCGCATCGGCAGCGCCGTCTTCGGGGCACGGCAATAACCTGTATCTATGTTTATCTTAAGCATTTTAAGTATTAAAAGGCTTATTATCCGCCGATCTGCCCTGCGGACTGCGATTTCATATGAATACACAGATGAAAGGAAACACGAAAATGGGTCTGTTGGATGAATTAAAACGCCTCGCCAAACCATATGACGATGACGACGATTATGAGGAGTACACCCCAAAAGCGACAGAGCGAATCCCCGTACCGCAGCAGAAACCGGCGGTCTCCTCCCAGCGGGCTGTTTATGAGGATAAAAACAAAGTTGTAAATATCCACGCGACGGCTCAGCTGCAGGTAGTTCTCGTTAAACCGGAGCGCTTTGAGAATTCCGCTGAAATCGCAGACCATCTGCGCGACAAACGGACTGTGGTTTTGAACCTTGAATCGACCAACAAAGATGTTGCCCGTCGGGTTTTGGACTTTTTGTCCGGCGTAGCTTATGCTCAGGACGGTAAAATTAAAAAGGTCGCGGTTTCGACCTACATAATCACACCATACAATGTTGATATTTTGGGCGATCTGATCGACGAGCTCGAAAACAACGGTTTGTATTTCTGACCGGGTACATAAAAGAAAGGACATTCTGGACATGCTTACTGCACAGGATATAAAAGACAAAATGTTTACCAAAGCCGTTTTCGGCGGCTATGATATGGCTACGGTCGATGAGTTCCTCGAAACGGTTGCCGAAGACTACGCAGCGCTGTATAAAGAAAACGCTATCTTGAAAAATAAGCTTAAGGTTCTTGTCGAAAAGGTTGAAGAGTATCGGAGTACCGAGGATTCAATGCGTTTGGCTCTTCTCACCGCGCAGAAGATGAGCAGGGACATTGTAGATCAGGCCGAGGAAAAAAGCAGGACTCTGGTTGACAAGGCCGAAGCGGATGCGAGGGGCAGAATCGAAGCGCTGCGCCTTGATGTACTTGAGGAAGAAAGACGTCTTGAGGCCGCCAGAAAAAAGACCTCTGATTTTTCAAGCGCGGTTCGGACTATCTGTACAAGGCAGCTTCAGTTTCTTGATGAGCTTTCCGGATTGGAATTTCCCCCCGACGCCGAGCCTGAGCCGCCCGGACCCAGTCAGGAACAAATAGTGGATGAAACCGCCAGACGGATCCAGGACAATTTCGTCCGCATTATTGAAGAGAGCATAACGACAAGCGATGAGCCGACGCCCGCTCCGGCGAAGCAGTCTGTTTCGGCCGCGCATGACTCGACACAGGTTTTTGACCCCGCGACATTATTTGAGGAATTGTCCGAGGAGCCCGTAAAATCCTTAAAGCCGAAATTTGATATTGAAAATCTTCAGTTCGGCCATAATTACGATACAGGCAAAAAGAAATAAGCGCCTGCAAAACGCTGACACAAATAGATGACCGAAGGGAAGACAATCGTTATGTCCACGGATTATAATAAAACGCTCAACCTGCCCAACACCGACTTTCCGATGCGTGCCGGTCTCCCGAAAAGGGAGCCCGGCATGCTCGAACAGTGGAGGGAAAAGGATCTGTATGCCGGTTTGATGAAAAAGGGCAAGGGAAAGCCGCGCTTTGTGCTGCACGACGGACCTCCCTTTTCAAACGGCGATACACACATGGGCCACGCCCTTAACAAGCTCTTAAAGGACTTCATTATCCGCTATAAAAATATGTCGGGCTTCCGCGCGCCTTATGTGCCGGGCTGGGATAACCACGGCATGCCGATAGAATCGGCCATAATAAAAAAGAACAGGCTCGACAGGAAGAGCATGTCCGTTTCCGAGTTCCGCGATGCCTGCAGAGAGTTCGCTCAGCATTTTGTGGACTTGCAGAAGAGTCAGTTTATCCGACTGGGCATACTGGGCCAGTGGGACAATCCATACCTTACGATGTCTCCTTCCTTTGAATCCCTTGAGGTTCGTGTTTTCGGCCGTATGTTTGAAAAAGGCTACATCTATAAGGGTAAAAAACCGGTTTATTGGTGTTCGCACGACGAAACCGCCCTCGCCGAAGCCGAGATTGAGTATGCCGACGATAACTGCCGCTCGATATACGTCAAGTTCCCCCTTTCAGACGACAAAGGCAGGCTTTCTTCAATTTGTGACATAAAAAACACTTACTTTGTCATATGGACAACGACCACATGGACTCTTCCCGGAAACCTCGCCATTTGCCTTAACGCGGATTTCGATTATGTGCTGTTGCGCGTGCCGTCCGGCGAGTGCTATATACTTGCGGAAAAGCTGGCGCCCGAAGTTATGAAGGCTGCCGGCATATCGGACGGGGAAGTTCTCGCTGTGCTTAAGGGCCGCGATTTTGAGCTGATGAGGGCGCGTCATCCGTTCTTTGACAGAGACTCGGTAATACTGTGCGCAGACCACGTCACGCTCGAGGCCGGCACCGGCTGCGTACACACGGCGCCCGGGCACGGCATGGAGGACTATGCCGTCTGCCGCATGTACGATGACAAAAAGATTACCGATATAGGTGTTGTCGTACCGGTAGATGACAAGGGCTATATGAATGAAGAGGCCGGAAAGTTCGCGGGCCTTCGCTATGAAGAAGCCAACGACGCTATTTTTGACGAGCTCAGGCAGCGGGACGCTCTGCTTGCCTATGAGGATATTTCACACCAGTATCCGCACTGCTGGAGATGCAAGAATCCCGTTATCTACAGGGCTACAGACCAATGGTTCTGTTCGGTCGAGGCTTTTCGCGAGGCCGCGGTCAATGCCTGCGCGGACGTCCGCTGGACCCCCGAATGGGGCGGCGAGCGAATTGTGTCTATGATCCGTGACCGCTCCGACTGGTGCATTTCCCGACAGCGCCGGTGGGGACTGCCGATTCCGGTGTTCTACTGCTCCGACTGCGGCAAACCGATATGCAATGAACAGACTATTGACGCCGTTTCCGCTCTTTTTGCCGAAAGGGGTTCTAACGCGTGGTACGAATCCGAGGCCGCGGATATTCTGCCCGCCGGCTTCAAGTGTCCTTTCTGCGGTTCGGACTCTTTCACAATGGAAGCCGATACGCTTGACGGCTGGTTTGATTCAGGCTCGACACATTATGCCTCGCTTGAAGCTGACGATCCCGACTCATGGCCCGCGGATCTGTATCTGGAAGGCGCGGACCAGTACAGGGGATGGTTTCAATCCTCTTTGCTGACGGCTGTCGCGACAAAAGGAGCCGCTCCCTTCCGCGAGGTGCTCTCACACGGCTGGGTCGTGGACGGAGAAGGCCGCGCGATGCACAAATCGCTGGGCAACGGAATAGCTCCGGAGGAGATAATAAGCCAATACGGCGCGGACATCCTGCGTCTTTGGGCTGCCTCGGCGGATTACAGAGTGGATGTTCGGGCTTCCGATACGATATTCAAACAGCTTTCCGACAAATATCTGAAAATCAGAAACACGGCGCGCTTTATACTCGGCAATCTGGACGGCTTTGACCCGAACGACCGTGTCGGCTATGATGAACTGTGCGAGCTCGACAGATGGGCTCTTTCCCGCCTGAACGCGCTCATCGAAAAGTGCCTGGCGGCATATGAGCGCTATGAATTTCACCTGATTTCCTCATCGGTCCACAATTTCTGTGTCGTGGAAATGTCTAACTTTTATCTGGACATTATCAAGGATCGCCTTTACTGCGAAGCGCGGGACGGTCTGCTCCGCCGTTCGGCGCAGACTGTATTGTTTGAGATCCTCGATTCGATGGTGCGCCTTCTGGCACCTGTATTGTCTTTTACAGCCGAGGAAATATGGCAGTCCATGCCTCATCGCCGGGATGAGGACCCCGTCAGTGTTATGTATAACCAAATGCCGCAGGTTAAAGCGGACCGTGCCCTCCCGGAGGATCGACGGAGTGCATGGGAGGGTCTGATGGCGCTTCGTGCGGACGTAAACAAAGCGCTTGAGCTCGCGCGCAATGAGAAAATAATCGGAAAGCCTCTGGACGCCGAGGTGACCTTGTATATGGATGATGAAGGAGTGAGGTCATACGATGCCTTCGACTTGAAAACCATATTCATCGTTTCCGGAGTCACACTGCTGACCGGCAAGGGCGAGGGCTATACCGGAGAGCAGACAGGCACGGTTATAGCGGTTGCCGCCTCCGCGCAGCCGAAGTGCTCACGCTGCTGGACACACGACCGGAGCGTAGGTGAAAATACTATGCACCCCGAGCTCTGCTCGAGGTGCGCAGAGGTTATTTCAACGTGATATATATCCTTCTTGCGGCAGTGATTGTTGCCGTCGACGCATTGTTTAAAAAATGGATCGTGCTCAACATCACTCTCGGAACTTACCACAGGTTTGTCCCGGGCATAATCGGTATCACCCATCTGCGAAACGACGGCGCCGCTTTTTCCATACTTGCCGGGCGCAGGGAGATTCTTTTGGTGCTCACAGCGCTTTTCATTGCTTTTGCGGTGGTCATACTGCTGACAGGCAGAATACGAAACACCTGGGGCTGTCTCGGTCTTTCTATGGTGCTCGGCGGAGCTGCAGGCAATGCGGTTGACAGATTGGCTCAGGGTTATGTCGTGGATATGTTCAGCTTTGAATTTGTCGATTTTGCCATATTCAACATAGCCGACTGCTTTATAACAATCGGCGGTATTGTGTTTTGCCTGTACATCATCATCGCGGGAAGTAAATCCGATAAGGAAAAGAAAACGCATCCGTCGGGCGGCCCCGGGGAAGGTTCGGGAGGCGTACTCCCTTGAAAATCACCGCGGGAACCGAGCACGAGGGTATGCGGCTTGACGCTTTTCTTGCCGCGGTTGTTGAGGATTTGTCCAGAAACGCCGCTCAGAATCTTATTGATAAGGGCGCCGTCTTGTCCGAAGGCGGCGCTTCGCTTAAAAAAAATCACAGAATGACGCCGGGCGAGGCCGTCTGTTTTGATTTGCCCGAGCCGGAGGACAGCCTTCTTATACCGGAAAAAATAGCGCTGGATGTGCGCTACGAGGATGAGGACGTCATCGTAGTAAATAAACCCAAGGGTATGGTGGTTCATCCTGCCCCCGGGCATTCGTCGGGCACTCTCGTAAACGCGCTTTTATACCGCTGCGGCAGCGGGCTGTCGGGTATCGGCGGCGAAAAACGGCCGGGCATTGTCCACAGGATAGATAAGGACACCTCGGGCCTGGTTATTGCGGCAAAAACCGATTTTGCCCACAGGAGTCTTTCCGCGCAGCTTGCCTCCAGAAGCCTTTCACGCGAATATGAAACCATAGTGACCGGCCATATGAAAACATCCTCGGGTATAATCGACGCCCCGATAGGCCGGCATCCTGCCGACAGAAAAAAGATGGCGGTCACGGACAAAAACTCCCGCCGCGCCGTTACACATTGGCAGGTTATAGAGGATCTTGACGGCCACACACATCTGCGCTGCGCACTGGAAACCGGCCGTACGCATCAAATCAGAGTGCACCTGGCCTATATCGGGCATCCTGTGCTCGGCGACACTCAATACGGCTCAAAGCGGGTTATCCCGGGACTGGACGGACAGTGTCTGCATGCCGCATCTTTAAAATTCATACATCCCCGAACGGGCTCCCGCGTGATTGTCGAATGTGAGCTCCCCGAATATTTCTTAAACATGCTCCGTAAATTCCGGACGGACGGCTGACGCCGTCCGTTTTGCTTTTAAAGAACAAAATATGAGATATCGGTATAAACGCTATTTCGGTATCGTTATTTTAAGCACTATTTCCCGCTCTGTGTCGCAGCGCTCCTCAACCGCTTTTACTCCCGAAGAACGCAAAATTCCCGTATATCGGCTGACCGTATTCAGAAAAAGCCTCACATCTTTTATAACATACCGAGCCTGCGCGCGCTGTTTTTCCTCCTTGCTTCCCGCATGATTTTTAGGGGTCTTTTCCTCTTTTTCCGCGAGCGAAGCTATGAAACTCTCCGCGCGTGATACTGTCATCTTCTCGGAGACAATGCGCCCGAGCGCGCCCAGACGCGCCTCATCGTCACTCAGACGCAGCAGGGCGCGTGCGTGGCGCTCCGTAAGCCCGGCTTCGCGCAGAACGCGCAGCAGCTCCGGAGACAGGCGCAGAAGCCTGAGTTTGTTCGCTACAGCCGACTGTGATTTCCCGATTTTCCTGGCGGCTTCTTCCTGACTCATGCCATAGGTTTTTATAAGCAGCGCGATCCCCTCCGCCTCCTCGACAAAGTCGAGATCGCACCTTTGAAGGTTTTCCACGAGCGCCAGAACCGACGAGTCCTCACAGCCCGCGTCCAGAACGATGCAGGGCACCGATTCGAGTCCCGCAAGCTTTGCCGCGCGCAGCCTGCGCTCTCCCGCTACCAGCTCGTAGCCTGTGGAAACTCTGCGTACCGACAGCGGCTGAAGAACTCCGTAACGTGATATGCTGTCCGCCAGCTCGCCAAGAGACTCCCCGTCGAAGCGGGTTCTCGGCTGCGACGGATTCGGCAGAATCATGCCCGTAGGTATGTACAATAAACGTCTGTCTTCACGTTTGGCTCGTCCGACCGGCGGCATATCGCATTCCTCCTGATTGTAATCCGCAAACAGTATATGGGATCCGCCGTGCGAAAGCGCACGATTGACGTCGGCTGATCTTTTTATGCCGATATCCCGCAAATATGAGATATCGGCATAAAACTTAAAGCGGAAAGATATGACAGGCTTCGGAGTACGCGCGTGTGCCTCAAAATGTCCCGTGTTATTGTGCCGGTTATCAGGGGTGACGTTCGCTCCGGTTTCTCGCTATGGCGTCGCGCTCGGCGCTCAGCTCCGCTGCCAGCCGGGCGGCGCTCCATCCGATGTTATATTCGGTTAACACCGCCTTAAGACTCACATTCGCACCGCTTACCGACCGCAGGCCCGTTAAGAGCCCCGCCTGCTGCTCCGCGGACAGATTGCATAAAACCAGCATTTCGTCCGTAAACTCCTCGCCCTCAAAGGATGCCTCCGAGAGTGCCTCCGTCCGGCAAAGCGCGCCTATTGTCTGATGCTGTTCGTCCGTCTTCACGTCCCGCAGCTCAATATCCAGCTTTGAGCAAAACATGCCTATTGTTTCGGCTTTCTCCCCGCTGATGTTAAAAGCAAGTAAAACAGGTCTTTTCATAATCATCCTCTTAAACCGTTATCCCCGAAAAAGGATAACGGTCAAATTTTTATCAGCCGCAGGCTTCCCGAAAAACATTATCATATCCGCGCTTTATATTCAATGCCGGTTAAACATTCATTATCGCATGTATCTTTTCTGCGCGCAGCTCTTTTTTATACACGGATATGGGGTTATTTGTCATAACAAGCGACATAGCAAGCGACATAAATATTGCTAATTTATTAACTATGTTGGAATATTGCGTTGACTTTTTTGCATTCTCAGGATATAGTTTAGACACAACCCACAATAAGGAAGGAGCTATGTACATGAAAAAGACCCTTGCGCTTGTTCTGGCAATCACAATGCTCTTCGTGCTGTTTGCCGCCTGCAACAAAAGTACCTCGGGCACAGCCGAAAGCAATCCACCGACATCCGCCCCCGATAAAACCCAAGCGCCGGCAACGTCTAACCCAAGCGAAACAACCGCTCCGGTTCAAACAGATGCTCCCACCCAGCCGACACAACCCGTCAGCAGCGGTCCTTACAAATTCCCCATTGACGAGAACGGCTTTGCGACCGAACCTTATGAATACGAGCTGCCGCTGACCACTTCGGATGAAACCTTCTCGTTCTGGACCGTCGTATGGACGCCTCAGTATCTTCCCGAAGACGGCTACGCCGCAATGGACTACCCCAAAGGCTTCAAGGAGTACACGGGCGTTAATATCGAGTATCTCGTGATACCTTCCGACGGACTTCGCGAAAGCTTCTCAACCCTTCTCGCGGCGGATGATCTGCCCGACCTGATGGCGTCCGCCACATACTACTACACCGGCGGCACCCCGAAGCAGGCCGTCGAAGACGGGTACTTCCTTAACATATGGGAATATAAAGATTACGCGCCTAACTATTTCTATCAGGTCCTGTACGCGGACCCGATGGACAAAGTTACCAAAGACGTAGTGTTTTATGAAAAAGAACTCGTTGTTTCATTCCAGGCGCTGCTCCAGCAGGCGTTTATCGCGTGCAACTACATGGCGCGCGGTGACTGGCTGGAGGAACTCGGCCTCTCCAATGATGAAATCCTCACCTGGGACGATCTTTATAATATGATGACTCTCTTTAAGACTCAAATTGAAGGCTGCACCTACCCCTGGCCTATGTTCTCATCCATGGACTCAGCGGGCAACTACGCTTTTACGGCTTATGATACGCTTCCGGCACTCAACCCGTACGGGGTCCAGCCCTTCATCGTTGTAGACGGCGAGGTAAGAATGGCCCAGATGAACGAGGCCGACAAGGCCCAGCTGCAGAAATTCAACGAGTTCTACGCGGCAGGGCTTATCGATCCCAACTGGACGGCTTACAGCAACAACACCTCTTTCACGGCTAAGACCACGGGCGGCGAGGTAGGCTATGTATATATGAGCCCCGGAGAGATAACAGACTATGAAAACACCTCCATTGATCCCGACGCCACCTGGGTGCCCATACATAAGCCGTTGGTGACGAAGGGACAGACCATACACTGCGGCGGAGCGGTCGCGCACTGGACCTATGGCTCGACCGCGATTTCAGCAAAATGTGAAAATCTCGAACTCGCCGTGACCTGGTGCGACTGGCGTTACAGCCCCTTCGGCGCCGAATACAGCTCCTGGGGTCCCGAAGGCCTTATCTGGGAATATGACGAGAACGGCAACCGCATGGCCACCGAGTGGGCGCTGAGCGCGCCGAACGGACTCGGCTACGCGTGGCTTTGCATGCTGTACGGCTGCAACAGCCTTGCCGAGCACTGCCTGGAGGACGGACTTCGCAAATACGCGTATCCCGGCGGAGAGCGCATTCTGAATGTCCACTACTATTGGAACGACTACAGCTACGACGGAGCCTATCAGTTCCCGCAGGGCGCGCGTCTGGATACCGATGAGTCCGAGATCGTAACAAAGCTGGCTACCGATATAGGGACCTATATCGCGGAGAACTATCCTCTCTTCCTCAACGGCGAGAAATCATTCGATGAATGGGACTCGTATATAGAGGGTCTCTACAATCTTAAAGTTCAGACCGTTCTGGATAATTATCAAACCGCGTATGATCGCTATATGGAGATAAACGGCTGATTTACGCAAACGCGAACCGTCATATTTACTCAGTTGCCATTCCCGGGAATTAACTCCCGGGAACCGAAAAACCGGGTCGGCCGACCCGGTTTTTCTCTTCTGAAAAAGCGGCTGTTTAATTTGATGCCGATCTTCTTTTTCTTTAAAGATCAGTATTATAAAATAACCGTACTATTAACCGGCAGTATAAGCAGTTGTATAGACTTGAAGCCTGCATTATGCTATAATAATGCGAAATAGCGTGCTGCCTTACATTGTCAGACCGGCTTTTACATTTCCTTAACAAAGAAGTTCTTTACGGCATGCTATCATTGTCGAAGCAGCAAATATGCACAACCGCTCCTTCAGGGGTGGTACGGGGGGTATATCAGGGATGATCGAAGTTACCGGCCTAACAAAGACATATGGAAAAAAACGAGGTATTGACCGCATATCCTTTACAATTGAAGACGGCGAGATAGTAGGCTTCCTCGGACCTAACGGAGCAGGTAAGACTACTACCATGAATATCATTACCGGCTATCTGTCCGCAAACTCGGGCGCGGCAAGAATAAACGGGATCGATATTCTCGAGGATCCGGTCGCGGCTAAAAAGCATATCGGATACCTGCCGGAACAGCCGCCCCTTTACCTTGATATGACGGTTGATGAATACCTTAACTTCATTTATGACCTCAAGCGTGTCACCGACTTCAAGCGCCGCTCTCATATCGATGAGATTGCCCAGCTCGTCGGAATAAAAGACCATATGAAGCGCCTGATCCGCAACCTTTCCAAAGGCTATAAGCAGCGTGCCGGTCTGGCGCAGGCGCTTATCGGAAATCCCGAAGTACTGATACTCGACGAGCCGACGGTCGGCCTGGACCCGAAACAGATAATAGAAATTCGAAACGTTATAAAGACTCTCGGTAAAAACAGAACGATTATCCTGTCTACTCATATTCTTCAGGAAGTATCGGCTATCTGCGAACGCGTGCTTGTCATCAACAACGGCCAGCTTGTTGCGGATGACAAACCCGAAAACCTGTCCGCTCTCATCACCGGCGACAGAAAGCTTACCGTGCGTGTCGCCGGGCCGAGAGAAAACGTACGCCGCATCCTTCGCGATGTTGAGGGCGTTCAGTTTGCCGACGTGACCGTTCAGGCGGAAAGAGGCTCGTATGACTTTCTGGTAGAGGCAAAGCCGAATATCGACATACGTAAACCCATGTTCGCCGCTCTTGCCAGAGCGGGATACCCCATACTCCAGCTCAAATCAATGGATCTCTCTCTTGAGGATATTTTCATAAAGCTGGTAGAGGAAAAGAAAACAAGCCGGAAACCCGCTGCGAGACCTCTGAATAAGCCCGATATCAAGCTGGACTTATCCGAAGATATCCCGGGCTCCGCTCTCGACCTTTCCTCTGACATATCGGATGACAACAGCATCCCGACGACTGAAAACAAGGAGAGTGATTAATTTTGAGCGCCATACTCAAACGCGACCTTAGAGCGTATTTCACCTCACCGCTCGGCTATGTTTTCATAGCGGCTTACATCATCGTAATGAACGGCACTTTCTACCTGTTTAATATCGCCAGCAGCACCAACAGCATTAAAACGGTTTTTTCCGTTATGCTCTATACGCTCGTCATAATAGTACCCATACTTACCATGCGCACGCTTTCAGAGGACTACAAGCAGCGCACCGACCAACTGCTCCTGACATCACCCGTTAAGCCGCTGGGTATAGTTTTCGGTAAATTCTTTGCCGCTTACCTTGTATTTGTCTTCTCACTTGCTTTAACGCTTATATATGTGATTATCATTTCAGCTTTCGGCAAAGTAAATATCCCCTCGGTAATCGGCAACTATGTGGCAATACTGGGCATCGCGGCGGTTTATATCTCCATAGGCGTTTTCATATCATCACTTACGGAAAACCAGCTGATAGCTAACATTTCGACTATCGGGGTCTTCGCCCTGCTGCTCATCCTTGATCTTTTGTACAACCTTATAAAGGTCGGCTGGATAAGGGTCGTTCTGTATTGGCTTTCAATCTACCGCCGATATAACACCTTTATTTTGGGTGTTTTCTCGGTGGCCGATTTTGTTTACTATTTGAGCGTTGCCGGCATCTTCATTTTCATGACGGTGCGGATGCTTGAAAAGAAACGCTGGAGTTGAGGAGGTGCCCTTCATGAAAAAAAACGATAAAGATCTTCTGAATCAGGGCATCCTCGACACGGATCTCGCTTCGGAACAGGAAGAGATAAAAAGCAGAAAGCTTAAATACTCTACCATTGCCACGGTGTTTACGGTTTTGTTCATCGCGGCTGTTGTCGTGGTCAATATTTTCATCGGCTATCTGACGGACAGATACGTTTTGGAAATCGACCTGACCTCCGAAAGGCTTTTTGAAATATCCGAGGATACCAAGGAGGTCATAGACGATCTCCGGGGACCCATAACGATTACCGTTCTCGCCCAGGAGACTACTTACAAAGACTCCACCGAGCTGCTTTCAAACATCTATGAGGTTCTGCAGCGCTACCAGTCCCTGAGCGGCGGCAAGATTACGGTTCGATACATTGATCCGAACCTTAACCCCGCTATGGTTGATAAATACAACGCCCTCAACGATGTTTCATCCAACGACATTATCGTTGAGAGTCCCCTGCGATTCAAGCGCCTGGCTCCGACTTCGCTTTATAACTACGAAAAAGATGAAAACGGCGTCACATACTACATCGGCCTGCGCGCCGAACAAAAGCTCACATCCGCACTTCTTTTCGTAACAAGCGAAACACTCGACAAGGCAATGTATATACGCGGCCACGGCGAAGACTACAGTATGGATGAGCTTGACAGCCTGCTGACCACGGCCAACTACGACGTGGACACGCTGATACTGGCCCAGGCAGAGATTCCCGATGACTGCACGCTCCTGATAATATCTTCCCCGACAATGGACTATTCCGTTAGCGAGATCGATAAACTGGCGGCGTATCTTGAGGACGGGGGCCGACTGATCGTGTCTCTTACTCCCAATGCCGTAGATCCTCTTACAAATCTTTCGCTTCTGTTCGAGGAGTACGGGGTTAAGTATGAGGATTCCATGATACTTGACTCTTCACAGTCACTGTCGGGCTACCCGATGTATGTTGTACCCACACTAATGCGATATGAAGGCATAACCGATAATCTCAACAGCAAAAATACCTTCCTTGTTATTCCCGCCTGCAAACCGATAAGCTTAACCGGAACTCAGCGCCCCGGCGTTGTTGTGACCCCGCTGCTGACTTCATCCGCCACCTCCTACGCAAAGAGCTTTGAAGACGTGGTAGCGATCCAGTACGACCAGGCGGAGAGCGACGCCGTTGGCCCTTTCAATATGGCGGTTCTGGCAGAGCGCATCTTCTCGGACAAGAATCTCAACTATAACCGTACGGAGATACTTTTCTGCAGCGCCGGCATGATAACCGACAGCATTCTCTCGGCTCCCGAGTTTTTAAACGCAACCTATCTTACTACCGCGCTAAACTACATTGTCGATTACTCCGAAGCGGTGATAATACCCGACAAGGAGTTTGAATCGACCGCTTTGACTCTGCTCAGCTGGCAGGCTGACCTGATCCTCTGGCTGGTAATCATCGGAATCCCCGTAATTGTGATTGCTGTCGGCATCATTGTATGGGTCAGGAGGAGGCATCTGTAATGACCAAGGGTCTCAAACGCATCCTTATTGTCGGCGGGATAGCAGTCTTTTTCGTTGTGGTACTTCTGGTTTTTAAGTATGCCTTCCCCGACAAGGAAGTAGATGTCGAGGTCACCCCAACCGCGACTGCCGCTCCGGTTTACTACATTGTGGATGAAAGCGGCAACGACCTGCAGCAGATGATCTGCCATTACAGTGACGGCGGCGACCTTACCGTCAACTTCAACCGTGACGCAAACGGAGCCCTTATCTATGATGTAACGCCCGCCGCGGATTACTTCCCGTGGAACACTTCGAAATTCCGCAGTATGATGTTTACCGTATCGTCGCTGACAGCTATGGGACTGGTGGAGGAGAACCCCAAGGATTTATCGGTCTACGGCCTTGACGATCCATACTTCAGCATGACGCTCAAATACCCCGATACGACAATAAATGTCTATCTCGGCAACGCCACCCTTGACGGTTACGCCTATTGCTACACCGATGTCGGCAACACGGTATACACGATGGGATCATATCTTGCCGGCCTTATAAGCCGTCAGATGATTGAGTACAGGCAGATAGACGTCTTCCCGAAATATGAGGAAGATGCCATTTATGAGAACATAGATTATGTTTATATGGAACTGCGCGACGGTACGCCTATTGAAATCGTGCTGGACTCGGAGCAAAATATCGAGGGAAATGAAAACCTGACCGCATATATGCTTCTTCAGCCCATTGTTTCTTCCGCAAATGACATCAATGTCCAGGAGAAAGTATTGGACTTAGTGGCAACGATCACCTATGTGAATATATTCGGAGACATAAAGGAAGATCAGTTTGCGGAATTCGGATTCAACAAGCCCGCCAGAATACGCCTTGAGGATACGAGCGGAAATGTGCTTGACCTCACTGTCGGGTCGACAGACGGCACAAACTATTATTGCTGTTTCACAGAGCAATACGAGGACTTCCTGGCCGGTGAAGTTGATTACCTCACGGTGCTCCTCTATTCGCCTGCAGGCTTCGAGTGGCTTGATATCAAGTACATGGATCTTGCCGTCCGCACTATATGGGTACAGGACATCCATGACGTAAAGTCGATCAAATATGATATGGACGGCACTGTATATACTCTGGAAATTGAAAACTACGACTACGTCACCGACGCCGGAATCGATGTCCAGGGCGTAAAAGGCACGTTCAACGGAGAGGAAATAGAAGAGGTCAATATAAAACGCCTCTACGCGCGAACGCTCGACCTTCGCGAAGTCGGCGTAATTCCCGACGATGTGGATATCGGTAAACCTCAGCATGTAATAACTCTTACGCTGCATGACGGCCGCACAAGGAAACTTGAGCTTTATAAGCTCAATGAGCGCCAGTACTGCGCGATCGTGGACAACACAATCCGCTACTATATTTACCAGTCGAATCTGCAGAATATCTTTACCGCTTTCGAGCGGCTGCTGGATGACCGCGACTTGCCCTTACTTTACAACACATGATACAGAAGAGCAGCAAAAAGCCTTCCCGAGGTTCAGTGCGGGAAGGCTTTTTGCTGCTCTTCTGTTTTATGCGGGCATACCTTTAATAGGCTCTTCTGGTTCTTATATATTCCGCGATGCTGTCGTAAACCAGCTCATATCCTTTAATAGTCGGATGTATGCCGTCATCGGATATCAGGTCCTTAAAATCGTGCTTGTCCAGAAACCTGCTTCTGATATCTATAACCTCAAGGTCCTCTTTGTCGGCAAATCGCGCGATCGCGTTTGAATACAGCTCATGAAACCTGTATATGGTTTGAACGTCGCCCAGCCACTTAAGTATGTTCTCGCGCTTAAGTCCGCCGCGCACGATAAACCCGAGATACCGCTCCGCGTCAATGGGCGGAAGAGTCATCAGCACGGGATCGATACCCGCCTGACGAAGCAGCTTAACCATGGATTTGAGCGTGCTCAGAAATTGGGTCAGCACTGTTTTCGGCAGATGCACCTCGGATGGGGCTTCGGATACTGCCTTCCAGTCGAAGTCGCAGTCGTTCCCTCCGTATTCCAAAAGCGCGTGCTCGCTTTTAATACCTTTGGAAAGGTCGTTGCTGAGGTCTTTAATTCCCTTGTTAATTGTCGCCCCGTAGCGAGCGCGGTTAATCACGCCGATCGAGTATTCTGTTTTGATGCGTTCAATAAACCTGCCTATGTTAAACTTCGGGCGAAGGTCATCGTCCGGCACAGTCGCCTTCATGATGGAATCACCATATACAATAACATTTGAAGCGATCATAACAGTCTCCTCTCCGGAAAAGATAACACGGCTTAAATTATAATGTGTCGTTACCTGCTTTTACCTATGAAGAAAACGGCAAGCGTTCCCGGCCCCGAATGTGCCCCGATAACCGGTCCCACGTGATTAATGAAGACATCTTTGACATTAAGACGCTCCCTGATCATTGCGGCCAGATATTCGGCTTCCTCCAGACAGTCTCCGTGACTTATGAATACGGTCTGTTCGCGGGGCTCAACGGCCGATTCCTCGGCAAACTGCGCCAGTCTTTTTATCGAGGCTTTTCTTCCTCTGACTTTCTCCACGTTTTTGAGATACCCCGCGTCGTCAACATGGAGTATCGGCTTTATCTGAAGCACGGTGCCGACAAACGCCGTAGCGGACGATATCCGGCCGCCTCTCTTTAAGTGGTGCAGATCTTCCACCGTAAACCAGTGACACAGCCGAAGCTTGGTTTCCTGCGCGAAATCGTATATCTGCTCAATACTTTTTCCGCTTTTCTTCTGCATTGCCGCGAGATAAACGAGAAGACCCTGGCCGAGCGAAGCGCACAGCGTGTCAACCGTATATATGCGTGAGTCGGGATATGCCGTTTTAAGCTCCTCGGCTGCAATGGTTGACGCGCTGAAAGTGGCACTGAGCGCGGAGGAAAAACCAAGATACAGTATATCCCTGCCGCTTTGGAGAATCGGTTCCATAACCGAGCTGAAATCGGAGATGTTAACCGCGGAAGTGGTCCCGCTCTTCCCGTCCCTGAGAAGCGAGTAAAATTTCGCTGCCGATATTTCGCGCCCATCAAGATAGTTGGTGTATTGTTTTCCGTCTATCATAACGGAAAGCGGTATCACGACCAAACCGAGCTCATCGGCAAGACCGGCGGGAAGATCGCAGCACGAGTCCGTGATTATAACAAAGTCTTTCATTTTTCCTCCTGAATTAACGGCATGGATATGCGTGTAAATCTATATCTTGATTATGCCATAATTATGTAATTTTATTATATGCTCGGATGCTCGGTCTGCGCAGCTAATATGCAATACAAATATAGCGAATATGCTACATGATGTCAATGCGAGAATATGAACGAACAATTAATTGTTCATAGCGTATCGACAGATTGCTTTAAGATTACAGCGATGATATACTTTGATTGAAATATAATGTCCGGGTGTGATGTTAATGTTCTACAACAAAAAACTGGTCGCCGAAAAGCTGCGGAGCTGGGAGCGCTATCTCCTTGATTACAGCCTCCCTTCATGGAATGAGCTTCCGACCTTTGATTTATATATGGATCAGGTGATCGGACTGCTCACCGAGTATCTCGACTATCTTCCCCATGAAGACGATTATGAAAAGATCGTAACTCCGAGTGCCGTTAATAACTATGTCCGCATGAAGATTATGCCCGCTCCGAACAAGAAAAAATACTCGCGTGTCCATATGGCATATCTGATCATGATCTGCACCCTCAAGCAAAGTCTTAATATATCTATTGTCCGGAAGATGATTCCCCTTGATATAACCGAGGAAGAAGTGCGGACAATTTACAGCGACTTTGTTCAAAAGCATAAGGCAGCCACTTACGTTTTCATCGAGCAAATCCGCAGAGCTGCCATTCATGTGCTCGACCCGGAGGACACGGACGAAAACCCCGTAGGAAGTTTTGTTTCTACAGTGGCTGTCATATCGGGCTTTTCCAAGCTGCTTACGGAAAAGGTGACGCGCCTTCAGAACGCCGGAGGTCCGGACGCGGGCAATGACGCTGCGCGCAAAACCACAGCGCAGCCGACCTGTAAATGAGTTTTTCAGAGTATATTCGTTGAGCCGGAGAGCGCTGACCGCGCTGTCCGGCTCTTATAATACCAGTCGTGTATATTAAGGGGTAACGGCATAATGCTCAATTAAAGGCCTCGTATGGCCGTCTATGCTCAGAATCTCAAAGAAAGGCAGCTTAATCCTCCGTCTATCTTCCTGAACTCCGAGGTATCAACGGTTATGACCTTATAACCCAGTGATTTTACAAGCCTCTCTGTTTGAGGATAGCCCTTCGGCACGATTACCGTCCCGTTGATCCACAGGCAGTTGGCGGCGTAGCTTTCGCCCTCGGGGATACTGTGTCTTATATAAGCGGAAAAGTCGGGTTTATCCGTAAATTCGCCGGAAACCAGCATATTATTGTTTTCCAGATAGTTTATGCCGGTTTTAATATGCAGAACTTTATTGAGCGCAACCTCTGAACCCGTCATTCCGAAGCTCTCCAATATGCCGATAAACTGGCGGATCCCCTCCGCATTCGTGCGAGCCGAACGCCCGACATAAAAATGGCTGCCGACCATCATTACATCGCCGCCTTCAAGAGTGCCGGGATCTTTAATAAACGCGATTTTGTCGTCGCTGTAAAATTTTCTGATCTCCCCGATTACAGACTCCGTCTCGCCTTTTCGGCTCGGCGCACCCGGATTTGTAATTATAGCGCAGCTTCCGGTCAGTACGGAGGTATCCTCAACAAAACAGGAATCCGGAAAGTCCTCATCGGCGGGCAGCACAGTCACCGCGAGCCCGCAGGTACGCAGCGCGGCTATATATTCTTCATGCTGGCGAAGGGCCTTATCGTAGTCCGGTATTCCCAACTCCGGCGCGGAGGTTATTCCCTCGGTGATTTTTCTGCAGGGAGTTCTGACTATCGCATATCTGAACATATCGTATGATCCTTTACAACACTTTAGATAGGAACTCTTTGAGCCTGGGATGCTGCGGCGCGTCAAAAAACGGCACCGGTCTGTTCTGCTCCTTAATCTGTCCCTCGTCCATAAACATAACACGCGTGCCGACTTCTTTTGCGAAGGCCATTTCGTGAGTGACAATAACCATTGTCATACCGTCATCCGCAAGCTCGCGGATAAGATCGAGTACCTCCCCGACCATCTCGGGGTCAAGCGCCGAGGTAGGTTCGTCAAACAGCATTACATCCGGATTCATGGCCAGCGCCCTTATTATGGCTATCCTTTGCTTCTGACCGCCCGAGAGCATCGAGGGGTAGGTGCCGGCTTTGTCTGCCAGACCTATTCGTTCCAGAAGCGAAATAGCTTTTCCTTCCGCCTTCTCGCGATTTTGCAGCTTAAGCTTGATCGGTGCAAGCGTTATATTCTGCATTATGGTCAGATGCGGAAAAAGGTTAAAATGCTGGAAAACCATGCCCATGCGCTGCCGCATCGCGTCAACGTCGGCACCCGGCGCAGTAAGATTTATACCCTCAAACCACACTTCACCGCCCGTAGGTATTTCAAGCATGTTCAGGCAGCGCAAGAAGGTGCTCTTGCCGGAGCCTGAGGGACCTATAACAACGACGCGCTCTCCTTTTTGGATGATTTCCGTTATGCCGTTGAGAACGTTCAGCTTACCGAAGCTTTTGTGCAGATCCTTAATGTCTATCACTCTTGCCCAGCCTCCTTTCCAGCCTGCCGACAGCTGTAGAAAGCAGGAGTACCAGCAGAAAATATACAATTCCGACAGAAACAAGCGGGAAAAACGGGGCGAGGGTTCTGCTGCGGACCAAGTCGCTTGCGCGGGTGAGATCCACAACAGAAATAAGGCCAACGATGGCCGTTTCCTTGAGAACCGCTATACCCTCATTGCAGAGCGCGGGCAGTATATTCTTAATCGCCTGCGGCAGGATTATATGCCTCATTACGGTAAGCTGCGGAAGCCCCAGAGAGCGCCCGGCTTCCATCTGGCCTATGTCTACAGAACCAATACCGCCTCTGATTACCTCGGAGACATACGCTCCGGAGTTGAGCCCAAAGGCTACGCTTGCCACAACGACCTTATCGGAAAAACCTCTCATAATAACAAACGCCATTATCATCAGCTGTATCGCCAGCGGGCTGCCGCGCATAACCGCGACATATGCGGACAAAACCTTGTCCACGGCAAGCAGCAAGGCTTTTAAAAGCGTCATTCGCTTATTCTTTTTCATTTGCACGGCGCTGTAGTGAACAACGGCGATAATAACTCCTATTACCACTCCGATGGCAGCCGCTATAAGAGTAATTATCAAAGTATTCCTGAAGCCGTTCAGGAATACCTTCCAGCGGTTGTCCACTATGAACGTCCTTGTAAACTGAGTTACGAGGTTCTCAATAAATGAGGACATACGGCCTGCGATATTATCAAAAACATTTGACATCAGGTCAACTCCTTAACCCTGATAAAGGAAACAGGGGTGGTCCCCCTGTTTCCCGAGGCTGTTGACATTCGGCCGCGTTCAATCCATCTTTGAAGCGATTTCCGTATGTTTGACAATATAACCGTCGATGGTCCCGTCAGCTACCAGAGGAGAAATAATTTCATTTATTTTGGCTATGAATTCCGCATCGCCCTTGGCCGCGGCAACTCCGTATTCTTCCGAGGTGCCTGTTCCGTCGGCGTAAAACAGCTCGAAGCACTTGAGCCCCTCGTTAACGGAAACGAGGTTCTTGGCCATGAGAACGTCACAGACTATGGCTTCCAGCTTTCCGTTATTCAAGTCGAGCGCGGCGTCCGGCAAAGCTTTGTACTGGGCATAAGAAGCGCCGGTACCGTTAAGCGCGCCGTCGTCAAGGTCAATGGCATCGCAAATCAGGAAGTCTCCCGTTGTACCCAGATGCGTTCCGATCTTATAACCGGCCATATCCTCGACAACGGAAACATCGTTATTATTCTCTTTTACTATTATGTACTGCTGTGCTACCGTGTAGGGTACGCTGAAATCAAATGTGAGTTTGCGTTCTTCGGTAATAGTCATGGCGGCAAGTATGACGTCGGCCTCTCCGCTTTCTATGTATGTGGACAAGGTGTCAAAAGATGCGTTGATTATCTCAAGCTTGACGCCGAGCCCTTCAGCTATATCTCTGGCCAAATCGATATCCGATCCCGATACCTCGCCGTTTGCGCCTATGTACTCAAAGGGCGGCCAGGCGGCATCTGTAGCCATAACGAGCTTTCCGGCGGCTTTTATCTTCTCAATCCTCGTTTGGGGCTCATTCTTTGCTTGGGGCTTGTTAGCCGAGCAGCCCGCAAATACAGCCAATACCATGATAAACGTAAGCAATAATGCGATGACTTTTTTCATATGTTTTGCTCCTTTCGCCGTGAAATCGGCGTATGTATATTAGTCCATTACCGTGATATTGTCAATAAATATGCCGATAATTCTTATAAATATACATTCTGCGGCAATATATCCGTCCCGAAACGCCATGCGCGGACCTGCCCGGAGCGCTTTCGCCCACGGCTTGCGAACGGCGTGTTTCAGTCGTTAGTCGCGTCTCCGTCGCCGGAAACGGGAATGGCCTCTCCGAGATATGTCGGCTCCGGTTTGACAATACAAACCAGAAAATCCTTGACTCTTGCCGCATACTCGCGAATATCCCTGTAGCTCTGACCTGCGTACTCGCGCGTGTCGCACGCAACCCCGAAGGCCTCAAGGCCCAGCCGGTCGGCAATGTAAAGCGCTCTGTAAAGGTGGTATTTCTGAGTGACGATTATCACTTTTTCCGCTTTAAAGACATCACGCGCTCTGTATATGCTCTCATATGTACTGAACCCGGCATGGTCCATAAAGACCCGTGAGGACGGCACGCCCGCTCCGACAGCATAATCTTTCATCACGTTTACTTCGTCATAATCCGATCTGCCGTGATCGCCGCTCATCAGCAGCGTATCCGAGGCACCCGCCCAATAAAGACCGAGTCCCTCATTTAACCTCTCGGCAAGCATAAGACTGGGATTTCCGCTTTCCGTGACGCCCGCGCCGAGGACAAGCACACAGTCCGCTTCTGCAGCTCCGGCCTCCTGCCTTGATATGATTCGCTCCGAAGCGCGCTTTATTACAAGAAGGTTAATGACCGCCGATGCCGCGCATAGCAGCAAGACTATTATAAGGAGGATTATAAATGCCTTTTTTAACTTGCTGCCGCGTTTTCCCGCTTTTTCCAATCCGTTCCCACCGCCTTTGCACCTACGCCGCCGTATATCTTATACCGGCAGCCCGATTTATCCGATTACAACAAGAAGATCATCCGTATTGACGGCCGCACCTTTTATAACCGCTACTTTGAGCACTGTGCCGGAAACGGGTGAGTTTATCTCGTTTTCCATCTTCATGGCTTCGATTAAAAGAAGTAAATCTCCCTCTTTTATCGAGTCGCCCTTATTAATTTTTACTTCCACTACGGTTCCCGGAAGAGGCGCTTTTATCTGCACTCCTTCATACGCGGTCTCGGGCAAGTCTGCATGCGTATCCTCACGCGAGTCTGCATTCGAGTCTGTCGGGTACTCATCCAGCAACTTCGGCTGACCTTGTTCAACCTCGATTTCGTATGTTCTGCCGCTTAGCGTGATCTTGTACTTCATTGCGTTAATCCTCCGTAATGTCTTTTATTGAAACGAACCTTAGCTCGTCCGGCGGCAGCCTTAATTTATCCGCAAGCATAGCCATCAGCATCGCCGCTGTTTTTTCCGGTACGTTTATAAGCTTTACGTCTCCGCCGTCATATTCCGCCGGGGCAGACGGCGTCCGAATATCCGACCCGACGGGTGCGGTCTCGGCAGCGGGAATCGAAGAAACCGCCGGGGGCGGGGTATATGCTGGCGGAGAAGCCGGCGTCTTATATTCATCATGCCGGATATTGGCCGGAACCGCTATGATAGGCGTTGTAAGCGGCCTTTCCAGCAAAGCGCGGACAGCATCCTTCGTCTGCGCGGCCTCACGATGCAGCCTAATCAGATAAAAAAGGCATATAATGCCGCATATCAGCAAGGCTGCCAGCATTATAACAACGATAACAGCGAATATAAAGTCGTGTAAAATCAATTGTCCGTCCATTATTTTCCTCCCCTAGCCCGCAGGCTGATTCTTCGCTCCGGAAATCTGACGCGCATTCCGCGAAGCCGACCGTGTAAGCCGGCAGGGTTCCCTTGTCGGTTTTTTATACACTTCAATATCACAGCGGCTTTTTTTGTATTTTCGAAAAGCGTCTCGGGTATTCCGGCGGAGTGTTTCGATTTTTTATTATAAGAACCGCTCTGCGTTTAATGCCGTCCGTCGTATATTCCCTGATTGAGTCAATGCTGCCGCCGAACGTCTTTATCGCATCCCGCGCCTGCTCAATCTCTTCATCGGAATCCGCGGATTTCATAGCTATGAACAGCCCTCCGACCCTGACAAAGGGCATGCACAATTCGGCCAGAACGTTAAGTCGGGCAACAGCCCTTGATACTGCAGCGTCAAAAGCTTCTCTCATTAAGCTGCCGGCGGCCAGTTCCTCGGCTCTTCCCGCCAGACATTGAGCATCTATATCCAACGCGCCGCAGACCTCCCTTAAAAATTCGACGCGCTTTTCACGCGCGTCGAGCAGGGTAATGCGCAATCGCGGCGCGGCCGCCGACATCGGCAGTCCGGGAAATCCGGCGCCGCTGCCTACATCGAGAACCGACAGCGCGGTTTCGGGCAAAAACCGAAGTATGGCAAGACTGTCCAGAATGTGGCGCTTTGCCACTTCGGCCTCAGTCGCTGCCCCGGTCAGGTTCATGTCCTCGTTCCTGCGCAGCAGCATAGCTGTGAATTTATCCAGTTTTTCAGCCGCCTCATCGGACAAAATCAGTCCCATATCCGCTGATTCCGAAAGCAATATCTCTTTTATCATATTATAGTTCCGGGAGCCTGTAGAAAATCTTCCAGTTTTCCATCAGCTCTATCGTCGAATAGGTCTTCGTGCTGCCGGGCTCCTTTTCATAAAGTATGCCGTAGACACCGTCGCCGTAATATCCGAAGTAGAATATTACTCCTTCATCCGTAACGCTTATATTAGTCACCGTACAACCGGCCTGATATTCGGACATGACCTCCTTTATGCTCGCCTCGTCTTGTGCGCTCAGCGTCTGTGAAAGGGGGACGAGCTCCGTGTCTTTTTTAACAACAGGATCTCCGCCCCGGACCGACAGCACGCAAAGGCCCGACTTATCAAGCAGAATTTGGGCCGCGCTTTGAATTTCCTCGGCTTTTTCAACAAAACCGCGCTTTGCCGCGAGTATTTCTTCCTGCAGTGTATAACTGGCCACGGTTTTATCATCTATGCCCATTCCGATGACCATAGCCTTCTGGAATAATATGCCAGCCGCTATAACAAGCGCGGTTATAAGCAGAACCTTGAGTGTAATTTTCATACTTTCAGCTCTTTTTCATTAGTCACATTCCGCAGCGGTTTTTCCGCCACCGGGCAATAATCGCGCCGCTGATGGCCAGACCGGCACTAAAAACCGGTTTGCCCGGCGATTTACTTCTCTTTTCTGATTATCTCCAGACCGCCGAGATATTTTCGAAGCACCTGCGGAACAACGACGGAGCCGTCTGCCAGCTGGTTTTGCTCAACCAGCGCAGGAAGTATACGTGAGGTGGCAAGCCCCGACCCGTTGAGCGTATGCAAAAACTCGGGCTTACCCGTCTGTTCACGGCGAAAGCGCATCTGTCCGCGGCGAGCCTGAAAATCACGCGCGTTGGATACCGACGAGACTTCTTTATAGCCGTTCATTGAAGGTATCTGTATCTCTATATCGTAGGTGCGCGCCATTGAGGCAGAGCAGTCGCCCGCGGCCAGCTTAACGGTTCTGAAATGAAAACCCAGACCTCTGACGAGTGCTTCGGCCTTGCCGACGAGTTCCTCAAAAGCCTCATCGGAACGTTCGGGCAGCGTATACTGAACCATTTCGACTTTATTGAACTGATGACCGCGAATCATTCCGCGCTCTTCGGCGCGGTATGAACCCGCTTCACGGCGGAAACACGGAGTATATGAGATATATTTTCTGGGCAGCTCTGCCTCGCTGAGTATCTCTCCGCGATGAAGCGAAACGAGCGCCGTTTCGGCTGTCGGCAGAAGAAACCTTTTTTGCTCGTCCTCCGCCGTCTCAAGCCAGTACACATCGTCCTTGAACTTGGGAAACTGCCCGGCCGTAAGTCCGCAGTCATAGCCAAGCAGATGCGGGACAAGCACCAGCTCATATCCGTCCGCCAAATGAGTGTCGATGAAATAATTCAGAAGCGCCCACTCAAGTCTCGCGCCGATGCCCCTGTATACCCAAAAACCGCTTCCGGAAAGCTTGGCGCCCCTGACATAGTCGATCAAACCGAGGTCTGTGCACAGGTCAACGTGGTTTTTCGGCGTAAAATCAAATACCTTCGGTTCACCGCTGTAAGTGAGCGGACAATTGTTTTCCTTTCCCCCCGGCATAAGATCCGGGTCCGGAAGGTTGTACATGCCCAGCAAGAGCTCATTATATTCCGCCTCGATTGCCTTAAGGCGCGCGTCACCGTCCTTAATGGCAGCCGACAGCTCCTTCATTTGCGCGAAAACGTCGGATGTGTCTTTATTATCCTTTTTCATTACCGCTATTTCCTTGGAAATACGGTTTTGTTCCGCTTTTCTCTGCTCGTTGCCATAAATTGCGTCCCGGCGTTCCGCGTCCAGTTCCAAAACGCGATCAATTTCGGCGTCGAAATTTGCTTCTCTCGCTTTATACCTGGCTTTGAGACCCTCGGGGTCATCTCTGATCAGCTTAATGTCTATCATTTGTTTTTCCTCCGCCGGTTATTTTTCTTAAAGCCGCGATGATCGTGTCGAGATCTTCGTTGCCGTAGTATTCCAGTTCAATCCGGCCTTTTTTCAGGCCCTCGGTTATACGAACCCGCCGTCCGAGTTCCGAAGCAAGACGCTGCTCAAGATCCCTTGCGTAAATCGAGGCGAGCTTTTGTTCGTCGGAGAGTGTCCGAGGCTTTCTTTTGTCGGCCGAAAGCAGTCTTTTTACCTCCGTTTCGGTCTGGCGAACGGAAAGGCCCATATCTATTATCTGTTTGGCTGTCTTTATCTGCAGTTCTTTCGGCAGCGGAAGCAATGCTCTTGCGTGCCCGGCGGAAATCAGTCCCTTCCTGACCATTTCCAGGACTTTCTCGGGGAGCGTCAAAAGCCGTGTCGCGTTTGCTACCGCAGGCCGGGATTTTCCTACATGCTCGGCACACTTCTCCTGTGTTAATCCGTATTCCTCCATCAGGCAGCGATAGCCCTCCGCTTCCTCAACGGCGTTAAGATCTTCGCGCTGAAGGTTTTCTACCAGTGCTATAATCATCGCGGAACGATCATCCGCTTCCACGATCCGCGCCGGAACCCTGCTAAGACCCGCAATACGGGCGGCGCGCCAGCGCCGTTCACCGGCAATGATCTGATAGTTTCCCGTAGCGAGCTTTCGAACCGTAAGCGGCTGTATTATACCGTTTTGCGATATTGATTCCGCCAGTTCCTCAAGACTTTCATCAGAAAACTCTTTTCTCGGCTGCAGGAGCCCCGTCTCCACTTTTGAAATCGGTAGAAAAACGCAATCTACCGAGTCCGCTTCAAGCGCCGCATCTCCGAATAGCGCGCCCAGCCCGGTTCCCAGTCCTTTTTCCGCCATACTCTCACCTCCGTGCCCGGCAGCGGGCGTCCAGTTCCTCAGCCAGTGTCATATACGCTATTGAGCCGCGCGACGAAGCGTCGTATGCCATCACGGGCTTCTTATGACTCGGAGCTTCTGAAAGCCTCACATTTCGGGGAATAACGCTTCTGTACACTTTGTCCTTAAGGTATTTTTTTACCTCAGAAACCACCTGAGCGGAAAGGTTTGTCCTGCCGTCGTACATTGTAAGCACTATACCCTCTATCTCAAGATCCGGATTCAGAGTTTTTTTAACCATCCGTATCGTTGTTATCAGATCCGACAGACCTTCAAGCGCCAGATATTCGCACTGAACCGGAATCAGAAGACTGTCTGCAGCGACAAGAGCGTTCAGAGTCAGCAGTTCAAGAAGAGCGGGACAGTCCACAAATATGTAATCATAATTGTCTTTTAGCGGTATAAGTGCGTTTTTCAAAACATATTCGCGGTCCTTTACCCCGGCCAGTTCAATCCCCGCGCCGAAAAGGCCCTTATTGGACGGCAATACATCCCCGTATTGTGTTTTGACTACAGCCAGCTTAGCGTCGACCCCCTCGATTAGGACATTATATATATTCGGCGCCGCATGATCTTTGTCCACACCCATTCCGGAAGTACTGTGCCCCTGGGGATCCGCGTCGATCAGAAGCACGCGACGACCCATCCGGTGCAGAGCACAAGTCAGGCTTACGCCCGTCGTCGTTTTTCCGACGCCGCCCTTTTGATTAAACAACGCGATAACTTTTCCCATAAAAGACCTCTGAAAATTTACTCGGTTTTCATATTATAACATTGCCCTGCGCTTTTTCAACTCCTTTTTGCGCGGCGCATTTAAGCGGACGATCCTTTTTGTTTCACGTGAAACAACCGTTACGGCATGCGCAAAGTTGTTTCACGTGAAACATTCTAATCCCGTTTACACCGCCGCGGGCCTTATGCTATACTGAAAATAAATAATCGAAGGAGGCATCCGTCAATGAACGAGGTGTTGGAAACCATTTTTGAGCGTCGCAGCATTCGCAGCTACAAGAACGACCCGCTCCCCGAAGGAGCTCTCGAAACCATTGTTGACGCGGGGCGCTGGGCGCCTACCGCACGCAACGAGCAGGAATTGATCACAGTCGCTGTAACGGATAAAGCTATGCTTGAAGAACTCAACTCTGACTTTTCAAAAGAAGGCTTCAGCAAAAGGTTCGGGGACGGCTTTAACTTCTATTATAACGCGCCCGCCCTTATTCTTCTTTTCGGACCGAAAGATTTTCCGTTCACGGATATCGACGGGGGCATAACAATTGAAAACATGGCGCTGGCCGCTCAGTCGCTCGGGCTTAATTCGGTTATAATCGGCTGCCTTATGGGCTACCTCGATACTGACGCAGGGAAGAAGTGGTTCGAAAAGTTCGGGATTCCCGATGATTTCAAATTCGTAATAAGCATCGCGGTCGGCTATAAAGATAAAGACACACCGAAGCGCGACAGAAAACCCGACATGGTCAAATACTACTGATATCCGGATTCTATACCGGCAGCGCCTTATACCGAAATCCAAAGAAAATGAGATTTCAGTATAAATCATCTTTCAGACTGCGGGCATAAACATGTTCTCATTGCCATGTAACACCGATTTCGTTCTTAATTTATATGCATTACATGGTGAGCGCTTCAATGTCCTCAATATTCATTCCGTCAAACAGCGCGAGGTTAATCGCCATACCCAACAAATGCGAAACATCGTCTGTCATCGCGTCTATATCTCTGGGAGTGACTATCATTCCGCCGGTTTCTCCGAAGGCATCCGGAGACGGTGATTTTATTCCCCCGGCTTCCATCAGATCAGCGGCAAGCGTAGCGGCGTCAACCACCGTAGGGACCCCTACCGCCACAACAGGCACGCCCAGAACATTACTGTTTATTGCCGCCCGGCTGTTTCCGACGCCTGATCCCGGCACGATGCCGGTGTCGGTGAGCTGTACCGTAGAGCAGACCCTTGCCGCTTTCCGCGAGGCAAGTGCGTCCACGACGATTACCGCATCCGGTTTAACTTCGGCGCAGACGGCTCTTAGCATCTCGGCGCTTTCCAGTCCCGTCGTGCCGAGAACACCTGTTTCCATAACGGATACCCGCCTCATTGATCCGAAATATTCGGGCAGCGTATCCGCCAGATGCCGTGTGGCAAGCGTGTGTTTCATTGTTAACGGACCTACTCTGTCGGGCGTTATGGCATTATTTCCCAGCCCTGCCACCAGTACGGTATCTTTTTCTTTTAAAGGCATCAGTTCGCGAACCGATGACGCAACCGCTTGAGCCGAACGATTAAAATCCTCTTTGCTTCTGGCATAAGCGCGTTCGAGATTTACGGTAACATATGTCCCTTTTGGCTTGCCGAGCTCCTTTTCACCCCGCTCGTCCAGTACGCACACCGTTTCTACGCGTACACCGTCAATATCCTTCTCCCGTGCCGAAACGCCTTCAAGCTCCGTTGTCTTTTCGGTGCTTTCCTGCCATATCTCACGCGCTTCAACAGCCAGATCTGTTCTTCTGCTTTTCATTTTTCCACCTCCGCCGCGCCCGGTCTTAACATGCGGGCATATCTGTAAGTATTAGCCGCATTTTACGGCTTATTCAATAATTTTCCGATCCCGAATAAAATCCTTGCAATTTAAAGCCGCTTATGTTAGAATGATTTTCCGCACGGACATGTGCTATAACTGCAGACCGGGAGGTGAGTTATTTGCCCAATATCAAATCGGCCGAGAAGCGCGTAGAGCTTTCCAAAAAGCAGAACGCGGCGAACAAGGCCGCTAAAACCGCTCTGAAGACCGTTATCAAAAAGTATGATGCCGCAGTCGCAGAGGGTAACAAAGAGGCCGCTTCCGAAGCCTATGCCGCCGCCGTAAAAAGCATCGACAAAGCTGCCGGCTCCAACCTCATACACAAGAACAATGCGGCCCGCAAAAAGAGCAGGCTCACCAAAGCTCTAAACGAGCTGAACAAGTAATATACGTAAACAACGACGTCCTTTCTCGATTGAGAAAGGACGTCTGGCGTAGTGTACCGTTATCCCTATTTAGGGGATAACGGTATAAATTTTTATTGGGTTTAGTACTAATGCTCTCACTGCGTGTCTTCCGGTTTATCCGCTCCGCGCCCGTTATGTCTCTGCCTTTTCCTTGAGGAGTGCCGTCGGCCGTTCTTTTTCCCCTCGCTTTGGCGCTTTTCGCCTTCCGGAGTCGGATTATCGCCATTATCCGAAGGGGCTTTCGCCCGAACGGTTTCTTCGATATACGTCTGCGGCACCTCAGCTTCGGGTTCCGGTTCCGGCTCTTTATACTTTCCGCCGATATTATAACCCAGGCGGGAGAGAGGGAATGTCTGTAATTTCGTATCGGTCGAATCCTCCAGGCGCACCCTTGCGGTCTGCCTTAACAGATTCACATCAACTATAACTCCCTTGCCTGACGGGGAATCGACCGGCGTTTCGTTTTTCGGGGTGTTTCGGATCAGATATTCATATGCCTCCTGCTCGTACTTGAGACAGCACATCAGGCGGCCGCAGGTGCCGCTTATCTTGGCCGGATTTAAAGACAGCGACTGAACTTTAGCCATCTTTATGGATACCGGCTGGAAATCCTCAAGGAATGTCGTGCAGCAAAAGGGCCTGCCGCATATTCCGAGGCCCCCCATCATCTTTGCACCGTCCCGTACCCCTATCTGCCGCAGCTCTATGCGAGTGCGAAATACCGCGGCCAGGTCCTTGACCAGTGCCCGGAAATCCACGCGGCCGTCGCTCGTAAAGAAAAACAGTATCTTGGAGCCTTCAAAGCTGTATTCAGCATCTACAAGCTTCATATCCAAACCGTGAGCCTCGATTTTTGTCTGGCAGATATCAAAGGCTTTCCGTTCCTTCTCGCGGTTCTCCTCCGCCGTCTTTTTGTCCTCCTGCGTCGCGATTCTCACGAGCGGACGCAGCGGCTGTATGATGGAATCATCCTCTACGGAATGCACCGGCTGAACGCATTCACCGTATTCCAGTCCTTTTGCGGTCTCGACTATAACAGCCTGCCCCTCCGCGGGAGAAGCGCCGTTCGGATCGAAATAATATGTTTTACCGTGGCCGCGAAACCGCACGCCGATAACGTCTGTCAATTTATTTCCTCATTTCCTCAATAAGTCCGCTGCATAACAGCCCGGCAATCTGTCCGCAGCCGACATTGGCTCTGTTCATATCCATTAATTTTTCAATAAGCCCGACGGCTTGCCATAGCGGGCTTTCTCCGCCTTTTCCGAGCTCTTGCGCCGCCGCGCGCCACAGCGCCGATAAAAGCAGGCTCATCTGCTCTCTTGAAAACTTCTCGGCCGGCATCGCGGTCAGAAGCAAATCCGCGGCGTCCTCACTAATATAAGCCTTGATTATCCGTCCCGCTTGTTTTTCGTACTCGTCACCGATAGGGTTTTCACCGGTCAAACGTATTTGAGTACAGCGCGAACGCACAGTCTGAAGGAAGGCTCCGGCGTTTTCGCCCGCCAGGATAAAGCAGACCCGGGACGGCGGTTCCTCCAGAAGCTTTAAAAACGCGTTCTGCGCCTGCCTGTTCATAAGATCGGCCTGGGGCAGTATATATACCTTTCTTTCCGCTTCATTGGGCAGTATGACCGCGTCTGTTGAAATTCGTCTTATTTTGTCTACGGTGACACTTTGCTTATCGGCATCCCGCGAAACGACAGTTATATCGGGATGCAGTCCAGCTGCGATTTTGCGGCAATCGCGGCAGCGAAGGCAGGGCTTATCTGTCTTCGAGGAGCATGTCATCGCAGCGGCAAGCGCCCACGCCGCGTCGAGCCGAAGCTCCGCGCTGCCGCCCCATATCAGGCACGCGTGGGTTACCGGTATACCCGCCGGGTTTTCTTTCAATATTTTTTTGCCTGCAGCTAAATCCGCTTCCAAGGCATTTTCCTCTTTCCGGCTCCTCCGGCAGCGGCTTCTTACCGCGTTTCGTTTATTTTATAAACCGATGCATACGCGGCGATTTGTTCGCGCTGCCGCCTGTCGGTAAGCCTATCGGTGCCGCATGTTACTGTTCAAGCCAGCCTTCAAGGCAAACTCCGCAGGCCTCGTCGACCTTGCGGGCAAAAGCGTCCGGGAATCGGCGCTTTAAATCTTCCATTTCCTCGTCTGTGACCTTTTCAACCTGTACCAGGAAGCCGGAGGTCGCCATACCGGTCGAATTTTTGGAAGTCATGCCGGTCGGTGTTATCGAATTTATGCAGCCGCCCCGGTCAATACGGCCGGGATCAATGGGGTCGAGCCTCGAGCCGTGGTCGATGTAGCATACCTGCGGAATAAGCCGCTCCGTTACATAAGCGCCGGCCAGCACCGTGCCTCGCTCGTTGAATATTTTAACGATATCTCCATGCTTTATGCCGCGTTTTTCGGCTTCCGAGACATGAAGCCACAGCGGTTCATACTGATAGCCGTCCCTGCCGCGTATCTTCATGGTTCCGACCTCGCGGTTGGGGACTATATCGTCGCACTGCGCGTGCATACGCCATCTTCCGTGGTTGCTCATGCATAAAAGCGGATATGTTTCCACTCTTTGAGAGGAAAGCCTCTCGTCGTGAGTTTCGCCTTTTTCTATCCAGTGGGGAACCGGAGGGCGTTCCGGATCGTCCGGCATGTGTTTTGTTATATCTGTCGAAGTATATTCCAGAAGTCCTGTGGGTGTAGTCAGGGGATTTGACTCCGGGTCTTCACAGAAGCCCGCCATACCCGCCGGTATATCCTTTAAGTCTGTGCGGGCGGGCAGTACGAATATCTTCTTATCTTTGAATTCATCCCATGACATGCGCTCTTCGCAGCCTGTAGCGGCATAGAAAAACCGTACGCGCTCGGCCTCCGTCAGTTTGCCTGTATACGCGTCCAGATATTCCGGACCGAGTTTTTCCGCAACCCGCGCGCATACGTCGAAGTCGGACAGCGACTCCCCGATAGGCTCAATGCTGGGCTCCTGCAGGTAAACCGACTGAAGCACGCCTCCGCTCATATCGTTGCATAAATCCGCGAGCTCGTGCTTTGTGGCAACCGGCAGTATGATATCCGCGAAATAGCAGTCGTTTTCAAGCCAGGGGTGCTGAGCGACGATCGTTTCTATATCGGGAGAACGCATCGACTCAATGAAAAGATTTCCGTTGTTCCAGCAGGTCACATTGCAGGGCGAGTCGGTCCATATCATGTGAACGCGTGAAAGTCCGGGTCTGGGGTATACGATTTTGTCGAACTGGAATTTATTCGTCGGTAACCGGTAACCGTTTTTATCCGGCTGCTGACTCGACGAAAAACAGTGCATTCCGTACCATTCCGCGTGCCCGTCCAGTATCGCCTTGTGAACAAGACAGCGGGGAATGAACTGTTTGGGAGCCGGGAGCTTCTTGAAAAGGTCGATAAGTTCCGGGGCGAGTTTTTTCTGTTCTTCGGACAGCAGGAACCGATCCATATTTATTTCGGGCGGAAGATCGCCGTCCACGGGGCGCAGAGCATCACATATGTGCGGCATCTTCGGCACGAACTCACCCTGATAGGGGAGCGGGTAGTCTTTTGCCCACATGTTGAATTCAATCATCTTTACCTGGTGCACACCCGGCTTACCCAGGCCGCGCATGCCCAGAAGCATTATCTCAAGCCTTGCGGGCTCGGTGGAATAAGGTCCGCGGATGAAAGAGCCGCCGTTTCCGTGCATTATGGAAGCGGTCTTTTTTGCCCAGTCGCGTGCAAGCGCTTTAATCGTCCATTCGGGCACTCCGCATTTTTCGCTTGCCCATTCCGGTGTTTTGGGTATGCCGTCCTCATTGCCGAGGACATAATCGGTAAACCCCTCAAAGCCGTAGGCGTGAGCTGCGATATAGTCTTTATCGAAAGTGCCTTCCGTCAGCCATATATAAGCTATGGCAAGCTGAAGCGCGGCGTCGGTGTTCGGGAGTATCGGTATCCATTTGTCCGCGTGCACCGCCGCGCCGTAGTTCAGATCCGGGCAGATATATACCTGCCTGATACCGAGCTCGCTGAACCAGTAGCACAGCCTGCTGGGCAGCTGCGACACCACGCCGAGAGGAGTGGTCTCCGGATCGCAGCCCCAGAACAGCAGCATATCGGCGTTTTCGGATATGTCGGGATACAGGTTCGCGACCGGAGTCATCTCTCCGACAGGCTCGCAGCCCCACACATGCTTGCCGCCCCAGTACCAGCCCTCCCAGCTGTCCATATTGCGCATCTGAAGCGTGTATCCTCCCATGAGCGCTAGAAGACGGTTCGGACAGCCGTGGGAAGGGGAGACGTTTTTCCCTTCACCGTGCATATCGGACTGACAGAGCACGGCTTCGCTGCCGTACGTCTCCTTCATGCGGAGCAGCTCATCGGCGCATATCTGCGCCGCTTCGTCCCATGATATGCGCACATACTTGCTTTTGCCGCGGTTTTGAGGATTGCGTTCGCCTTTAGGATCCCAGTCGACGCGCTTAAGCGGCCATTTAACGCGGTTTTTTGAATATACCCGTGATTTGTAGCCCAGGCCGAGGGGCGTAATGGTTACCTTTTCCGGAGGAGTGAAGGTTTTGCCCCGGGCTTCCATTTTCCAGAAAGAACATGGGGCATCGGTATAATCACGATCGTAATAGTACGGTCTTATCCTTACGATTTTGCCGTCTTTGGCTTCAGCTATGCAGGGTGCGCCGCTTTCGGGCCCCATCAGGCTGAAACTGACCAAACTCCTGGTATCGGGAGTAAACTTGTTCTTCATTCGAGCGCCCTCCTAAAGCTTTTATTGCAGGTGTACCCGTTACTTATATATTACATCAAACCGCATGTCTGCGCAAGCGATCCCTTCCTGCTGTAGGCCATCCTTTCACCGCCGTCAGGCAGGTAAATCATTCCTCGGTAAACAAAACCCTTTTTCGTTAATAATCGCCTCATCGGCAAATTGCTCCTGTGAGTGTCGGCGCGAAGCTCCCGGCAGTTGTCAAGGCAATAATCGACGCAGAAGCCGCCCGTTCTTTCACCAGGCTTTAATACCGCCACGCTGTGTATAACGCCGTAGCGTGAATCTCCGGCCCAACAGCCCCCGTGTATTCTCGCATATGAGGGGTCGACGCCCTCATAAAAGCAAAAGGCGGCAATTACGGCGTAATCGTCCTCGCATACATAACCGCGCCCCAGAAGCATGTCTTTATATGCCGATTCTTCGCCCGGATACGATCCCGTCCACTGCGTTAAATTCCCGGTGCTGCGCATAAAGCGCCTCGCTTCGCGGTATATCTCCGTTATCGCTTTTATGTCGCCGGGTAAGGATTTTCTTATGTGCAAGGCGTCTTCGGCCTCCTTTTACAAAATAATGATAACACGG
>Ga0209510_1000427_pt1 | contig 59200 bp, 55 predicted proteins | sample BiotimSIPDNA_FD_185749 | JGI IMG/M metagenome (GOLD analysis project Ga0209510, IMG submission 185749) | Anaerobic biogas reactor microbial communites from Washington, USA - Biogas_R1 time_0 SIP DNA (SPAdes) (version 2) | ecosystem: Engineered > Bioreactor > Anaerobic > Unclassified | place...
GGTCTTTTTGCGCCTCTGCGTCGTCTCATTCACTCAGCGTAGGCTACGGCTACGCCTCGTTCCTTCGACTTAGCAGAGCCATCAAAAATCCTCGATCCATGAGTGCATTAACTCGTGTGTTTAGTATAAGGCTGCTCGCTGAACATCAGCCCTGTTTCGTGGGCGAGAAAACTGTCCTTAAACCGCAAAATCCGCAGCACGCTCTCGTCAATCCGGCTTTCTGCAATCTCGCCCTTGGTTACCGCCTCCAGCACGCCCTTCAGGGCGTTTTTGAAATGGGCAGGCATCAGCAGCAGGTCGTGCCCGGCCTGGATGGCCATGACGGCGGCTTCCCCGGAGGAATAATCCCCGGTGACGGCCTTCATCCCCAGGGCGTCGGTGATGATGAGGCCCTCATAGCCCATGTGCTCCCTGAGCAGGTCTTTGACAATCACGGGGGAGAGGGAGGCGGGGCGCTCCGGGTCCAGCGCGGTATAGGTGACATGGCCCACCATGATGAGGGGAATGCCCTCCTCCATCAGGGCAACAAAGGGCAGCAGCTCGTGACTCTGCAGCTGCTCAAGGGTTCTGTCGTTGTTTGCCAGCCCCTGATGGGTGTCTTTGCCGGCGCTGCCCATCCCGGGAAAATGCTTGGCAGTGGCGGCGATGCCCTGCTCCTGCAAGGCCTTGACAAAGGCGCCTGCCGGGGGGATCACCTGCGCTGGCCGGCTCCCATAGCTGCGGCTGCCCAGGGGGCCGGTCCCATCCGTCAGGTCCAGCGCCGGGGCCAGGTTCAGGTTGAAGCCCAGCGCTTTCATCACTGCCCCGGCCTCCAGCCCGGCCTGCCGGGCGGCCTCCGCCCCCTGGGTCCCGATGGCCTGAGGGGCCGGGAAATCCATCTGTCCATAGCGCTTCACCACCCGGGTGATGCTGCCCCCTTCCTCGTCCGCACAGATGATGAGGGGCGGGGCGCCCAGGTCCGCCATCACCTGCTGGTAGTAGGCGATGCCCTGTTTCAGGGCATCCCTCCCCGGCAGGTTCCGGGGGAAGTAGATGAAGCCTCCCACCGGGTAGCGGGCCAGGGCCTTCCGGGTGGCGCTGCCCAGGGTGTAGAGGTAGTCCTTTTTGATGATGCTGGTGGGCTCCACCACAAACATCTGGCAGACCTTCTCCTCCAGGCTCATCCGGTCCAGCTGCTCTTGATAGGGGTCGCTCTCCCCCCGGGCAGCAGGCCAGGCGCTGGCCATCAGCAGGGTCAGGCTTAGCAGGCACAGGGCAGCACGCATCAACAGCGTCCTCATTTCTTTTTCCTCGTTCTCAGCCGGTTCGTCAATGTGCCTGGCAACCCTTTCACCGCCTGCAGCATCCCCTTGAAGGCCCGCAGGGCCATGAGCTGCAGCTGCCGGTAGCGGGTCAGGCTGTTGAAAGCCTCCTGATAGGCGGTCCGGGCCAGGGCCACCGCCTCCTGCCGGGGCTGCTGCCGGCCGTAGATCCAAGCGCTTTGTGCCCGGGCCACCTGGATCAGGGGGCTGCGCCGGTCCGCCACCCGCAGGGCGTAGGACAAGGGGGTCTCCTGGGGCTTCATGGCCTGGCCCTTATGCTGATTGACCGCCAGCAGGGCCTGCCAGTACAGGTTCAGTTTGCCTGCCTGGTCCCGCAGCCGGGCCTCCTTTTTCAGGGGGTTCTCGGCGATGACCCGCCAGATGAACAGGGCCATCAGGGCCAGCACCAGCAGGATCCACCAGGGGAAGGGTCGGTCGGGTTCCCTGGGCGGCTGGGCCTGGGCCTGGGGCTCGGGCTGGGGTTCCGGCGTGGGGTCCTCCTCCTGGCCCTGGGGCGGCGGGGTGGGGGTGGCATCCTCAGGCAGCTCCGCCGGCTCCTGGGTGGGCTCCTCTGATGGCTCGGGGCTTTCAGAGGGGGTGGGGGAAGGGGGCGGCGGCTCCGGCGGCGGGGGCTGGTCCCCGCCCGGGTTTTCTGCGCCGCCCTCCCCGGCGGTGGCGTCAAAAATCACCCAGCCCATCCCCGGGATGAACACCTCCGTCCAGGCGTGGGCGTTCATGCCGGTGAGGGTCACGCTGTCAGCGCCCTCCGGCCTGGCCAAAAAGCCCTCCACATAGCGGGCGGGCAGGCCCACGGAGCGGGCCAGCACCGTCATGGCGGTGGCAAAATAGGTGCAGTAGCCCGACCTCTGGTCAAAGAGGAAATGGGCGGCAAAATCCTGGTTCTCCGGGGCCCAGGGCACGTCGGTGCTGTAGGTGTAGTTGGTTTTCAGGTGGTTCTTGAGCAGCTGGGCCTGGCGGTAGGGCTGCCGCTCCTGGCCGATGATCTCCCGGGCCAGGCCGGCCACGATTCCGCCCGGCTCCAGGTGCTTGGGCAGGCTGGTATACTCCGGGGCCAATTCCGGCAGGGGAAGCTGCCCTGCCGCCGCCAGCTTGGCCGCCAGGCTGTCCGTCCGGGCCTCCCCGGCCACATAGGGCTCGTACTGGAAGGCATAGCGGTCCCCGTTTTTCAGGTCCCTGGTGATAAAAATTTCTGATGAGGCGTTGAAATAGGCCACCATGTCCGGGCCCAGGCTCAGTTCCTTCACCCGCTGGGGCGCAAAGAGGGTAGAGGGCATGTCCGACAGCATGGTGATGCTGGCGGAGCGCTTTTCCACCCGCTCAGCCCCGGGCAGGTCCTCGTTGAACAGGTCCGACCGCAGCCCGGCATAGCGGGGGGACAGCCAGGAGAAGCGCTGGTTGCTGAGGGAGTCATACCAGGAACGCCCGGTATAGGTGTCCAGGGCGGTGCCCCGCAGGTAGACCTGCTCCGTGGTTTTCACGTTCATCACCGGCTGCCAGGAGATGTCCGGCTTGCCCCCCAGGCCTTTTTCCCCCATGGGTTGGTAGCCCTGGGAGCCCAGGGTGAACATGTTTCTTGAGGCGGTGAAGAAGAACAGGTCCTCGATGCGGCGGCGCAGCTCGTCCGCCATCCGCTCCGCCTGGGGCAGGGTTTTGCGCTCGGGCGGCGTGAGGGAAAAGGCGATGACCACCAGCACCAGGGAGATGATCAGGGCTCTGACCAGCAGGGTCTTGGGCCGGGGGGTAAGGGCCCGCTCCCCCGGGGTCTGGCTGATGTACAGGTACAACAGGGGCAGGCAGAGCACCGCCGGCACATAGGCCAGCAGGTTGCCCCGGGCCCCCACAAACCACAGCATCAGGATGGGGGTCACCATCAAGGGCAGGGTAAAGGCCGGGTCCCCCTCCATGAGCAGCCGGGCAAACAGGCACAGCAGCAGCAGGATCAGGGGCAGGAGGGCATCCATGTACAGGGGGAAGGCCTGGGGCAGGGGCGCGCCGGAGGCCAGGCTCCTCACAAAGCTGAGAAGCCGCGCCGGGGCCGAGGCCTTAAACAGCAGGGCACTGGCCGCAGTGGCCAGGATGACAAACAGGGGCACCAGAAAGCGCAGGCGGGGCCGGGCTGCGCTGTACAGGCTGATGAGGAGGGAGGCCATAAGGGCATAGACCCCTGCCATCGTTGCCTCTTTTTCCAGGCGCAGGAGCAGCAAAAGGGGCAGCACCAGGGCCCAGGCGATGAAGGCGGTGAGCAGCAGCGCAAACACCGGCCCGGATTTGATCTTAGGCAGGCGTAACATAGTTCACCTCCACCAGGTGCTGCTGCAGCCGCTCGATAAAGGGGGCATAGCGCTCGTGCCCCGCGTCAAAGGTGATCAGGTAAAAGCGCACGTTGGGGCCGGAGGCCCGGATGTTTTTGACCCCTTCCACAATGGCGGCGTCCAGCCTGGTGGTGATCACCACCGTGGCCCCGGTGCGGCGCATCCGGCGCAGCTCCAGGTTCAGCACCTTGTGAAAGGCCTCCCCGCCCCGGAAGAGCTGGTAGGCCAGCTCCTCCTTGAGCAGGTGCAGGGAGCCCCGCCGGTCGGACTGGAACTCGCTCTGGGTGGCGCCGTACAGGGGCAGGCGCACCGGGTGCTCCGCCTCCATCTGCATAGCGGCCACCGCCAGGGCGGTTTCTGTCAGGGTGTCCCGGAGGCGCAGCCGCCCCTCGGGCCTGCCCTCATAGCCCACGGGCTCGGTGCAGTCCATCAGGATCAGGGTGTCTGGCGGCGCCGGCACCTCAAAGCGCCGCACCATCATTTCCCGCATCCGGCTGGACAGCTTCCAGTGGATGCGCTTCATGGGGTCCCCCTCCCGGTAGCTGCGCACATCCTCAGGGGAGGTGACGTCCTCCCCGGCCCGGTTGGGCAGGGCCCGGCCGTCATCCATCTGGGCAAAAGGCATGGGGGAGACGGCAAAGCCCCGGGGCAGCACCAGCATCTGGGGCAGGGGGGTGGTGATGGTCTTTTTCAGGTTGAACAGGCCAAAGATGTCGGAAAACAAAAGGGACTGGGCGCCGCAGGGCCAGACCCCCACATGGTTGAAGGCCAGGTTGAAGCTGGCCTGCTTCTCCCCCAAAAAGCCGGGGTAGAGCAGCACCTCGCTGCGGCCGTCGGGCAGGCTGGTTTGCAGCCGCACCGGCCCGGCGGGCAGGGGGTTTTTGGTGGCCAGACCGCAGACCAGCCGGCCCCTACCCCCCCGCTCCACCTGCAGGGCGTCCATGCCCTGGGTGATACGGGTGAGCTGCCGGGCCAACAGGACGCTGAGCAGGCTGTAGATGATCATGGCGATGATCACCCAGGAAATCAAATAAAAAACCGGCCCGCCCAGGGACAGGGCAGACAAGAGGGTCATTGCCAGCACCGAGATGGCGGCGATGAGCCGGCCTGTCATCCCTTGGCGCCGGGCACCGGCAGGGTGTCGATCAGCTGGGACAGCACGCTTTCTGCGGAGATGCCCTTCATCCGGGCCTCCGGGGTTAAAATCAGCCGGTGGGACAGCACGCTGTGGGCCATCCGCCGCACGTCATCCGGCAGGATATAGCCCCGCCCGGCCAGGACGGCGCAGGCCTGGGCGGCCCGCACCAGGGCGATGGCCCCCCGGGGGGAGGCCCCCAGCTGCAGGGAGGGATGGGCCCGGGTGGCCGCCGCGATGGTGGCCACATAGCTGCGCACCTCCCGGCTGGTGTACACGGTGCCGATCACCTCCTGCATGGCGATGATCTCATTGGCCCCGCAGACGGGCTGCAGGGACTTCAAGGGGGAGGTCTGGGCGGAGAAGCGCTCCAGCACGTCCATCTCCTCCTCAATGGAGGGGTAGCCGATCATCACCCGCAGGAAAAAGCGGTCCATCTGGGCCTCCGGCAGGGGATAGGTACCCACAAAGTCAATGGGGTTCTGGGTGGCCAGCACCATGAAGGGCCGGGGCAGGGGCCGGGTCACGCCGTCCACCGTCACCTGGCCCTCCTCCATCACCTCCAGCAGGCTGGACTGGGTCTTGGGGGAGGTGCGGTTGATCTCGTCCGCCAGAAGGATCTGGGTCATCACCGCGCCCTCCCGGTACTCCATCTCCCCGGTCTGGGCGGAAAACATGGTAAAGCCGGTGACATCCGAGGGGGTCACGTCCGGGGTGAACTGGATGCGGTTGAAGGAGCAATCCAGGGAGCGGGCCAGGGCGGCGGCCAGGGTGGTCTTGCCCACGCCGGGCACGTCCTCAATCAGCACGTGGCCTTTGCAGAGCAGGGCAATCAGGGCCAGCTCAATGGCCTCGTCCTTGCCCACAATCACCTTCCGGACGTTGTTGATGAGGGCGTGCACCAGGCTGCGGGGATCAAAATTCATGCTGCTTCCTTTCAGGGGGTGTCATAGTCTCAAGGATTCAACGAAGGCGCCAGGGGGTTTCATCCCGCAGGCGCCCCCATTATAGCCGCCGCGATACCGATGTGCAACGATTCTGTAAAGAACGCGTAACAAATCATGGCCTGTTGCGAGCGAAAAATCGCGCCGCGGATGGTCCGCGGCGCAAGTTTAAAGAATCTGTAAAGCCTGACAAAAATCATCCAGGGACGTGGGCCACCTTCACCAGGTTGGTGGAGCCGGACTGGGACAGGGGGATGCCGGTGGTGAGGACCACCAGGTCCCCGGCCTTCACCAGGCCCTCGTGCTTGGCGGTGTTGATGGCGCTGTCAAAGAGCACCTCCATGATGCGCTCCTCCCCCACCATGATGCCGGTAACCCCCCAGGACAGGCTCATCTGCCGCAGGGTGGTGGCATCCGGGGTGCAGGCGATGATGGGGATGTCGCTGCGGAAGCGGCTGATCATGTAGGCGGTGGTGCCGGACTTGGTGACGGTGATGATGGCCTTGGCGTTCAGGTTGTAGGCAATCAGGCAGGTGGCGTGGGAGATGGCATCGGTGATGTTGTGGGCGTCCTGGTACATGTTGTCGATGAAGAACTGTTTTTTGTAGTCGATGTCGTTCTCCGTGCGCTCGATGATCCGGGACATGGTCTCCACCGCCTCCACCGGGTATTTGCCGTTGGCGGTCTCCCCGGACAGCATGGTGACGCTGGTGCCGTCGTAGATGGCGTTGGCCACGTCGGTGATTTCCGCCCGGGTGGGCCGGGGGTGGCTCACCATGCTCTCCAGCATCTGGGTGGCGGTGACCACCTGCTTGCCGGCCATGGAGGCCACCTTGATGATGCGCTTCTGGATCACGGGGATCTCTTCAAAGGGAATCTCCACCCCCATGTCCCCCCGGGCGATCATCACGGAGTCGCACACCTCGATGATGTCCTTCAGGTTGGACACCCCTTCGGCGTTTTCAATCTTGGCCATGATGCGCACGTGCTCGCCGCCGTTTTCGTTGAGGAAATCCCGCATCTGCTGCACGTCCTCCCGCTTGCGCACAAAGGAAGCCGCCACGATGTCAAAGCCGGTCCTGATGCCGAAGCGGATGTCCTCCCGGTCCTGCTCGCTTAGATAGGGCATGGACAGCCGGGTGCCCGGGATGTTGATGCCTTTGCGGTTGGACAGTTCCCCGGGGGCCACCACCTTGGTGCGGATGCGGTCGGGCAGCACCTGCTCCACCCGCAATTCAATCAGCCCGTCGTCAATGAGGATGCGCCGGTTGTCCCCCAGGTCGTGGGGCAGTTCCTTGTAGGAGATGGACACCTGACGCTCGTCCCCGATGATGTCATCGATCACCAGGTCAAAATCGCTGTTTTCCTCCAGGTAGACCGGGCTTTCCTTCAGCATGCCGGTGCGGATTTCCGGGCCCTTGGTGTCCAGCAGGGTGCCCACGGCGATGCCCAGCTCGTTGCGCACCCGGTTGAGTTCCATGAAGGTGGCCAGGTGGCTTTCGTGGGTGCCGTGGGAAAAATTGAAACGGGCCACGTTCATGCCGGCCTTCACCAGGGCTTTGATGGTCTCCCGGTTGTTGGAGGCCGGGCCCAGGGTGCAGATGATTTTTGTTTTGCGCATATGCTTCTCCTTTTGTGTCGATTCCCTCCCAGCCAGTATACGATATCGCCGGCATCGATTCAAGGCGCGGCCCAGGCCTCGGGCCCTCCCTGTTTATTCAGACCCCCGTGTGTTACAATCATGTTACACAGACACCTGGATTTTATGAACCGGGAGGACAGAAGTGCCCAGCGTCATCAGTTCCCTGATCAAGGCCCAGATCAGCCTGCTCAACCCCCTCATCAATGCCCTCACCCTGGATACCCAGCGCAAGCTCCAGGACGGGCTGGCGGCGCTGGGCGCCCGGGTGGCCGCCAACAGGACGGGCAGCCACGATGTGGACCTGAGCCATTGCCAGGCCAGCTGGGTCTTCCCCTTGAACCAGCGGGTGCATAAGGCCGCCCTCTACCTCCACGGCGGCGCCTACACCTCCGGCACCCTGGACTATGCAAAAGGCTTTGGCAGCCTGCTGTCCCTGGAAACCAGCCGGGCCACCTTCTGCCTGGGCTACCGCCTGGCGCCGGAGCACCCCTTTCCCGCCGCCCTGCTGGACGCCCTGGAAGCTTACAGCCACATGCTGGCGCGCTTCAGACCCCAGGAAATCGCCCTGGTGGGGGAGTCCGCCGGCGGCGGACTCTGCTTTGCCCTGGCGCTGAAAATCAAGGAGCTGGGCCTGCCCCTGCCCCAGTGCATCCTGGCCCTGTCCCCCTGGGTGGACCTGGAGCAGTCCCTGGAAGCCTGCCGCAGCATGGGGAAGGACCCCATCTTAAGCTGCGACGGCCTGATGGAGGCGGCGGGGATGTACCTGAACGGCCGCGACCCTAAGGACCCCTTTGCGTCCCCCCTCTTCGGGGAGGTGGCCGGCCTGCCCCCCAGCCTCATCATCACCGGCGGGGACGAGATCCTGCTGCCTGAGTCCGAGGCCATGCACCAGAAGCTGCTGGCGGCGGGGGTGCAGTCCACCCTGTATGTGGAGGAGGGGATGTGGCATGTCTACCCCCTCTACCCGGTGCCTGAAGCCCGCACCGCCCAGGCCCTGATGCGGGACTTCCTGCAGGATGTGCCATGAGCAAACAGAAGAAACCCAGGCCCCCGGTGCCGGCCTGGCTCAGCCTGGACAACGCCGCCAAGATTTATCCGGCCGCCCGCACCAAGGGCTGGATGCCCCTGTTCCGGGTGTCCGTCACCCTGACGGAGGAGATCGACCAGGCCCTGATGCAAAAAGCCCTGGAGCAGGCCCTGGTCCGGGTGCCCATCTTTGGCTACCGGCTGCGCCGGGGGCTGTTCTGGTACTACCTGGAGGAGCAGAAAACCCTGCCCCGGGTGGAGGGGGACGCCCGCAACCCTATGCTGCCCTTCAACCTCACCGGGGGCAAGCGCTTCATGTTCCGCCTGCGCTGCCACAAGCGCCGGGTGGCCCTGGAGGTTTTCCACGCCCTGACGGACGGCTACGGGGCTGCCACCTTCCTGCTCACCCTGACGGCGGAGTACCTTCACTTAAAGCACGGGCTGCGCATCCCGCCCCAGGCCATGATCCTGGACACCCGGGAAGCACCCCGGCGGGAGGAGCGGGAGGACGTCTTCCCCCGGGTGGCCCGGGATGTCACCCGCAGCCGCAGGGAGGAGATCGCCTGGCAGCTGCGGGGTACCCGGGAGATGCACCGCTATTTGCGGGTGGTCACCGGGGTCATGCTCACAGACCGGCTGCTGGCGGTGGCCCGGGAGAAGAAAACCACCGTGAACACCCTCTTGGCGGCGGTGCTGCTCCAGGCCCTCCTGAAGCAAAAAGCGGCCAGCCGCCGGGGCAGAAACAAGCCGGTGAAGCTGTCCCTGCCGGTGAACCTGCGCAAGTACTACGGCGCCGACACCCTGCGGAACTTCTCCTTTTATGTCAACGTCCCGGTGCACACGGGCCTGGGGGCTGAGAAGCTGGAGGACCTGATCACCTATGTCACCCATTTCATGGGCCTGGAAACCATGGAGCAGCAGCTCAACGCCCGCTTTTCCGCCAACGTGAAGGCCGAGCAGAACAAGTTCCTGCGCGTCGCCCCCCTGTTTTTGAAGTCCCTGGTGCTCAAAGTGATGTACCGGGCCACGGGGGAGCGCTACATCACCAGCACCCTCACCAACCTGGGCAACATGAAATTGCCGGAGGAAATGGCCCGCTATGTGCTGCGGATGGACCTGGTGCTGGGGGCAGCCCAGAAAACCCCCATCTCCGCCGCCGTGATCAGCGCGGGGGGCCGCACCTGCTTCACCTTTTCCAAAACCATGAAGCAGTCCGGGGTGGAGCGCGCCTTTTTCACCGCCCTGGTCCAGCTGGGGGTTCCGGTGTTGATTGAGAGCAACTGACCAAGCAAGAGGGAGGAAACCATGTCCTACTGTGTGGAGTGCGGGGTGCAGCTGAGCCCGGAACTGGAGCGCTGCCCCCTGTGCCAGACCCCGGTCATCAACCCCAACCGGAAAGAGCCTGCGGCGCCCGCGGAAGCCGCCCATCCCGACCAGATCGAGGAGGCCATGGCCCGGATCGACCGGGGCTACCTGCGCCAGCTGTCCGTGATTGCCATGATGGTGCCGGTGGTCATCGTGCTGCTCATCGACATCATCGACGGCGGGGGCACCTGGTCCCCCTATGTTATCGGCGCCCTGGTGATGCTGTGGTGCTTTCTGGTGGTGCCCTTTGTGTTCCGCTCCAGGCGCCCCTATGTGTACATCACCCTGGACATCCTGGCCCTCAGCGGCTACCTGGCCCTCATTGCCGCCATGTCCGGGGATTTTTCTTGGTATTTGAGCATCGTGCTGCCCCTTCTGGTGCTCTTTGGCGTGGTGCTGCTCTTGATGCTGCTGGTAATCCGGCGCATTGAGATGGTAAAGCTGCACCGGGGCGGCCTGCTGCTGTTGCTCTTTGGCGCCCTCATGGTGGGCCTGGAAATCATCATCGACCAGGCCATCTGGCAGGAAACCCGCCTCACCTGGTCGGTCTACGCCGCCACCCCCATGGTGGTGGTGGCCCTGATGGCCTGGCTGCTGGAGCACAACAAGGTGCTCAAGGAAGAGATCAGAAAACGGCTGTTTTTGTAAGATTGCTGTAAAATCAGGCCCCATGTGGTATGCGTCCCTTGCAGGGTCAGATTGCACATGCTATAATCGCCCAAACGGAGGAAGGAAAACCAAATGACCAGCGATCATGCCCTCACCTGGCGCAGGCTGTGTGAAGAGCGCTTCCTTGAAAATGCGCCGCTCAAACACCTGCTCTCCATCCGCACCGGCGGCCCGGCACGCTATTTGCTGGACGTTGTGGACGGCAAGGAAGCCGCCCTGGCCTGGACCACTGCCCGGGCCCAGTCGGTGCCGGTGTTGATCATGGGCAACGGCAGCAACCTGCTGATTCCCGACAGCGGCTTTCCCGGCCTGGTGATTCACTTTGGCAGCCAGTTTGCCGACCTGCGCCTGGAGGGGGACCGGATTCACGCCCAAAGCGGCTGCACCCTGAAGGAACTGGCCCTCTTCGCCGCGGACAACGACCTGGTGGGCCTGGCCTTTGCCGCCGGCATCCCGGGCTCTTTGGGGGGCGGCCTCATCATGAACGCCGGGGCCTATTCAGGGGAGATGAGCCAGGTGGTAGAGGCGGTGCACTGCGTAAACCTCCAGGGGGATTATTTCACCCTCAGCCTGGAGGAGGCCCGGCTGTCCTACCGCCACAGCCGCATGATGGAGGAGGGCTGGATGATCCTGGGGGCGGTCTTGCGCCTCACCCCGGGCAGCCGGGACGCCCTGTACGCCACCATGGCAGAGTTTCAGGCCATGCGCCGGGACAAGCAGCCCCTCACCTATCCCTCTGCCGGCTCCTTTTTCAAGCGGCCCACCGGCTATTTTGCCGGGGCCCTCATCGAGCAGGCCGGCCTGAAGGGCCTCACCATCGGCGGCGCCCAGGTGAGCGAGAAGCATGCAGGCTTCCTCATCAACATCGGGGGCGCCACCACGGCGGACTTTGTCGCCCTGAAAAACGAGGTGCAGCGCCGGGTGAAGGAGCGCTTCGGCGTACTCCTGGAGCCGGAGGTGCGCATCATCCAGGTGCCGGAAGCATGAGCTTCACCGGCAAGGTCAAAGGCGAGCTGGCGGCCCTGCCCCTGGCCGCCCACTGCTGCGTCACGGCGGAGCTGGGGGCCTTCATCCTGGGGGCTTCCGTCATCACCCTGTCCCAGAACCGGCAGTTAAGCCTGGGCTTCCGCACGGAAAACGCCGCGGTTTTAAGGCGGGCCCTGCTGCTGTTCAACCAGAGCGGCAAGGCGGCCGCCCGGCCCCGGCTGTTGCTGCGGGAGCGGATGGCAGGGCGGCGGCAGTACATCCTGCAGCTGTCAAGCCAGGACAGCCACCGGCTGCTGCGGGACCAGGGCATGCTGCGCATGGGGGAGGACGGGGAGGAGCGCTTCTCCGCCCCCCAGCGGGTGATGCGGCGCAACTGCTGCCGCAGAAGCTATGTAAGGGGCGCCTTTTTGGCCTGCGGCTACATCGCAGACCCCCGGAAGCGCTACCACGCGGAATGGGTCTATCAGGACCGGGCCCGGGCCCTGCGCCTGAAACGGGTGCTGGGGCAGACCGGCCTGTACGCCTCCCTGGCCGCCCGGCGGGGCAATGCCCTCCTGGTTTTGGGGGGCGGGGACCAGGTGTCGGAGCTGCTGAAAATCATGGGGGCTTCCCTGGCGGTGCTGTCCCTGGAAAACACCCGGGCGGAAAAAAACCTCAAGGAAAGCGTCAACCGGGCCATGAACTGCGACCACGCCAACATGAACCGCCAGCTGTCGGCATCGGCCCGGCAGATTGCCGCCATTGAGACCCTGTCCCTGGGCCAGGGGCTGGCCACCCTGCCCCCCCGGCTGGAGGCCCTGGCCCGGCTGCGCCTCAGCCAGCCGGACGCCACCCTCTTTGACCTGGGGCAGCAGCTGGACCCGCCCCTTACCAAGTCCGGGGTGCAGCACCAGATGCGGGACTTGCTGGCCAGGGCCCGGGCCCTGTGCGAACAGCAGGGGCGCACCATTGAATAAATCACAGGAAGCGCAAGCTTCAGAAAGGCGGGCGTCATGATTGAACGGAGCGTGACCCTGGGGGGCGATGTGCCCTTTACGCCCCGGCGTGCCCACAGCCTGGTGGCCCTGGCCAACACCTTTTCATCCAACATCATCCTAAAGGACGCCAGGGGCACCTTCAACGGCAAATCCCTCCTGGGGGTGCTGTCCCTGGGCAAGCTTACCGGGCGGGCGGTCACCCTGGTGGTGGAAGGCATGGACGAGGCCCGGGCCATGGAGGCCCTTCTCCTGGCCCTGGAATCGGAGCAGGAGAGCGGCTGAACCACAAAAACCCTTGAAAAATCAGCATCTTATTGACAGGTTGTAACATTCCTGTTATAAATGAGGCAGATTCCAAGGGAGTCCACCTGCGCTTGCCGCGCGAAAGGATGGTCGAGATATGTCAAACGCAAGAAAAGATGACCCATTTCGCAGACTGCTGAAGTGGACCATTGTGCTGCTGCTGCTGTTTGCGGTCTTCGCAACCGGCTTTGTCCTGCTGGACAAATACCAGAAGGGTGAAGTGGACCGACAGGCCCAGCGCATCGCTGAGGAAAACGAAAAAATCATCGAGGATTACAACCGCGCCCGGGCCGAGTTCCAGGCCAGCCTGGAGAGCGGCGAGGCGAAAACCTGGCCGGAAGCCAAGCAGGAAGGCTGGGACGTGGTGGATGTCAGCGACTTCCCCGTCAACGGCGCAAGGGAACAGGCTGTCACCCGGGCTGAGCTGTTAAAGGGCGGCCTTTTGCTGGTGAACCGCTGGCATGAGATGCCCCCGGACTTCACCCTGGTGGAGGGGGACATCAAGTCCATCGGCGTGGAAACAAACTACCGGGTGCCGGTGGAGAACGCCAACGTGCTGCTGATGAACAACGTCATCACCCACCTGGACAAGATGATTGCCGATGCCAAGGCGGCGGGGCATGAGTACTACATCGCCAGGGAGGGCTATCGCACCGCCCAGACCCAGCTGGAAAACTGGGAGAATGAAAGCAAGCGCTACGAGGCCCGCTACTCCGGCGACGCCCTGGTTGAGAAGGTCCGGGAGCGGGTGGCCTACCCCGGCACCAGCGACTACCACACCGCCATGAGCGTGTATATGGACGTCTACAACCGCAACGACTCGGCCCTGAACAACATGAAGTTCCAGACCACCACCCAGGCGGACTGGATGAACCAGCACTGCCATGAATACGGCTTTGTGTTCCGCTTCCCGGTCCAGGGCTACCCCAGCCTGGACACGGTGGACAAATCCTTCATCACCGGCATCAACCTGGAGATGGACACCTACCGCTATGTGGGCATCCCCCATGCGGCGGTGATGCGGCACATGGGCTTTTGCCTGGAGGAGTACATCGACTACCTGATTGCCCACCCCCACCTGGCGGTGTACCAGGACGGCGTCCTGAAGTATGAGATCTACCGGCTGCCCGGCGGTAACGAGGACACCACCATCAGCCTGCCGGCCAATGCCACGGACTACCTGGCCTCCACCGACAACATGGGGGGCATCATCGTGGCGGCGATTTACTGACACCCGCCAGCACACCAGCACCCCGGCAGCGCGCCGGGGTGCTTTACGTTTCGACAAAGTGTCTGCGGACACTTTGTCGATTTGGTGGAGCGGGCATTTTCGCTTGTTCGCTGTGCTCACGGTCAGCGAAAATGCGCGGAATGGTTTGCTACGCAAACCGCCCCGCACGCGCGGCAAAGCCGCGCGATACGATTTCACTCAGAGGGCTGTGCCCTCTGAAACTCCCCTTTGATATGGTTTTTCTAAGAATTGACAAGCCCCACCGCCAAATCTATAATGCAGTTTCGACGGATTTTGCCATTTACAGGAGGGACCATGGAGGACAGGCTCAAGGAAATCGCCCGGCGGCGTACATTCGCCATCATCAGCCACCCGGACGCGGGGAAGACCACCCTGACGGAGAAGCTGCTGCTCTACGGCGGGGCCATCCGCCAGGCGGGCAGCGTCAAGGCCCGGAAGGCGGCGGCTCATGCCACCTCCGACTGGATGGAGATTGAGAAGCAGCGCGGCATCTCCGTCACCTCCTCGGCCATGCAGTTTAATTTCGACGGCTTCCACATCAACATCCTGGACACCCCGGGCCACCAGGACTTCTCGGAGGATACCTACCGGGTGCTGGTGGCGGCGGACAGCGCGGTGATGCTGCTGGACGCCTCAAGGGGCGTGGAGGAGCAGACTCGGAAGCTCTTCAAGGTGTGCCGCATGCGGGGCATCCCCATCTTCACCTTCGTCAACAAGATGGACCGCTCCGCCAAAGACCCTTTCGCCCTGATGGAGGAGCTGGAGCAGGTGCTGGGCATCCGCTCCTGCCCGGTGAACTGGCCCATCGGGGTGGACGGGGATTTCCAGGGGGTTTACCACCGGGACACGAGGACGGTGGAATTGTATTTTTCCGGGGACCACGGCAAAACCAAGGCCGTGAAAACCGAGCTGGGCATCGACGACCCGGCCCTTTCCGGCATGCTGGCAGGGCATTATATCAAGCGGCTGAAGGAAGAGGTGGAGCTGCTGGACGAGGCGGGGGACCCCTTTGACCTGGCGGCCATCCGCAAGGGGGAGTTGACCCCCATGTTCTTTGGCAGCGCCATTACCAACTTCGGGGTGGAGCCCTTTTTGAACCGCTTCCTGCGCTACACCCTGCCCCCCACCCCCCGGGAGAGCGACCAGGGGATGATCGGGCCTGAGGACCCGGATTTTTCCGGCTTCGTGTTCAAAATCCAGGCCAACATGAACCCGGCCCACCGGGACCGCCTGGCCTTTGTGCGGGTGGTGTCCGGGGTGTTCCAGCGGGACATGGCGGCCTGGCACTCCGGGCAGAAGAAGCAGATCCAGCTGAAGGCGCCCCAGCAGTTTATGGCGGACGAGCGGGCCATGGTGGAAACGGCCTACCCGGGAGACATCATTGGCCTGTTTGACCCGGGCATCTACCGCCTGGGGGACACCATCAGCCAGAAAAACGGCCTGCACTTCGCCCGGATCCCCGTGTTTGCACCAGAGCATTTTGCCAGGGTGCGGCCCTTTGACAGCATGAAGCGCAAGCAGTTTTTAAAGGGCATCGCCCAGCTGAGCGAGGAAGGGGCCATCCAGACCTTCACCAGGGATGAAACCGGCCTGGAGCAGAGCATCGTGGGGGTGGTGGGGGTGCTGCAGTTTGATGTGCTCTCCCACCGGCTGAAAAACGAGTACGGCACGGAGCTGCTGATGGACATGCTGCCCTGGCGCCATGTGCGCTGGGTGGTGGAAAGCCCAAAACCCGTTGACCAGCTGGCCCTCACCAGCACCACGGCCCGGGGCACGGACGCCCTGGGCAAGCCCGTGTTGTTCTTTGAAAACGACTGGTCCATCCGCCTGGCAGAGGAGCGGAACCCGGGGCTGGTGCTGGACGAGATCGAGCCCATGGACACCTTCGAAGCCTGACTATATTGGACTCAATCATAAACGCTTCCATGAGCCTACTCTTTTTCGCCTCCGCGTTGCTTCGTTCAGTCAGCGTAGGCCACGACTACGCCTCCTTCACTCAGCTTAGCGGAGACAAAAAATAGCTCGGCCCATGAGTGCATTAACTCGTGTGTTTAGTATCAGGCGCAGAAGCTTGTATGTTCCGGCCCCCAGACTTGACAGGTTTCAGGCGGGGCGATTATAATCCATGGCGTTGCAGGGCCAGAGCCCTGGAACAACAAAGGAGCAACCACCACTTGTTTGTAAACACCCAGCCCTTTTTCCGCAGCTTTCGCGGCAAACCGCCGGACGGTATCTGACGTCCAGGGGTTTTGCTGTTATTCTTTTTCTATCAAGCAATCAACACCTGAACACGTATAACCAAGGAACCACAGCGCATTTTATTGTGCTGCCATATCCCTTTGTAACACTGACCGGAACAACATCAGGGCACACAAGCCCATTTCAGATTCCGGGGTCAAGGGCACGGCCCTTGTCAGATTCCGGGTCAAGGGCACGGCCCTTGTCAGATTCCGGGTCAAGGGCACCGCCCTTATCAGGGAGTCAAGTACAGATTCCAAGCTTTCATGCATCGTCGCAGCCGATCTTTTTCCGCCCTGACCGCGTCAGTCAACCTCGATGTAGCTCCGGCTACACCTTCGGTCTCCTTCCTTGCAGGCCGAAAAAATCTTCAGCCGCTTTGGATGCCTGAAAACTCTCCATCCGTACCGGGGATGAAATCCCTCAGCGTCCCCTCAAATTAGAAAGGTAACTCAAGGTATGATTCGTCAAGACATTCGCAATATTGCTATCATCGCCCACGTGGACCACGGCAAGACCACCCTGGTGGACCAGATGTTGCGGCAGGCGGGGGTATTCCGCCAGAACCAGCAGGTGCGGGAGCGGGTGATGGACTCGGGGGACATTGAGCGGGAGCGGGGGATCACCATCCTGGCTAAGAACACGGCAGTGCACTGGGGGGATGTGAAGATCAACATCGTGGACACCCCGGGCCACGCGGATTTTTCCGGCGAGGTGGAGCGGGTCTTGAAGATGGTGGACGGGGTGCTGCTGCTGACGGACAGCTTTGAGGGCCCCATGCCCCAGACCCGCTTTGTGCTGGGGAAGGCGCTGGATTTGAATTTGCCGGTTTTGATGGTGATCAACAAGGTGGACCGGGCGGATGCCAGGAGCGCCGAGGTGGTGGACGAGCTGCTGGATCTGCTGATCGACCTGGACGCGGGGGAGGAGACCCTGGACCGGCCCATCTTGTATGTGTCCGCCCGCCAGGGCACGGCGACGACGGATTTGAGCACGCCGGGGAAGGATCTGACGCCGCTGTTTGAGGCGATTTTGACGTACATCCCCGGCCCTGAATGCCAGCCGGAGGGACCTTTCCAGACCCTGATTTCCACGGTGGACTACAACGAGTATGTGGGCCGGATCGGCATCGGCCGGGTGACCAGGGGCAGCGTGCGCACCCAGGAGCAGCTGGTGCGGGTGAACGCGCTGGACGCCGGGGTGCGGGACGTGTTCAAGGTGACGGAGCTGTCGGTGTTTGACGGCCTGAAACGGGTGCCCACGGAGGAGGTCCAGGCCGGGGACATCCTGGCCTTGTCGGGCTTGTCGGACCTGAACATCGGGGATACCGTGTGCGCGGTGGGCGGGGAGGAGGCCCTGCCCTTCGTGGCCATCGGCGAGCCCACGGTGTCCATGACCTTCTCGGTGAACGACAGCCCATTTGCCGGCCGGGAGGGCAGCTATGTCACCAGCAGGCACCTGCGGGCCCGGCTGTATAAGGAGACCCACACGGATGTGTCCCTGAAGGTGGAAGACGGAGAGACCCCGGACCAGTTCATTGTGAAGGGCCGGGGGGAATTGCACCTGTCGGTATTGATTGAAACCATGCGCCGCCAGGGCTATGAGTTCCAGGTGTCCCGGCCCGAGGTGATTTTGCAGGAAACGGACGGCCAGGTGCTGGAGCCCATGGAGCTGCTGAGGGCGGATGTGCCGGCGGCGGCAGCCGGGGCGGTGATTGAGAAACTGGGAAGACGGCGGGGCATTTTGAAAACCATGGCAGGCCAGGACCGGGTGCGGCTGGAGTTCTCGGTGCCGGCCCGGGGGCTGTTTGGCTACCGGAACGAGTTTTTGACGGACACCCGGGGCGAGGGCATCATGAGCTCGGTGTTTGATGGCTTTGAGCCCTTCCGGGGGGAGATCCCCAGGCGGAACGTGGGGGCGCTGGTGTGCTTTGAGACGGGGGAATCCACCCAGTACGGGCTCTTTGGCGCCCAGGAGCGGGGGGCATTGTTCCTGGGGGCCCAGACCCCGGTGTATGCCGGGATGATCTGCGGCCAGTCCAGCCGCCCGGGGGACATTGTGGTAAACATCTGCCGGAAAAAGCACGTGACCAACACCAGGAACGCGGCGGCGGCGGAGGACAGCATGCGGCTGATGTCCGCCCGGGCCATGACCCTGGAGGAGTGCATGGAGTTCATTGACGAGGACGAGCTGCTGGAGGTGACCCCCCAGTCCCTCAGGATGCGGAAAAAGGAGCTGAGCCACGAGGTGCGTGCCAAGAGCGCCAGCCGGGGGAAGAAGGCGTAGGTCAGTGACCAGGGGTCAGTGAAACGGAAAGAAGCCGGGCGGTTTATGATTGACCGCCTGGCTTTTTTTGGTACAATCTGAATTTATAGATGCATTCAGCATCAAAAGAAGAAAGGATGAGGTGATTCCGTGCCCTTGTTCACCCTGCTGCTGTTTGCGGCCATCGGCACCCTGTTGATGGCCGTGGGCTACCTGATTTGGAAAAAGGAGCGCATCAGCCTGATCCACAGCTATCATTACCCCCATGTGAGGGAGGAGGACAAACCGGCTTACACCGCAAGAATGGGCAAGGCCTGCATGGTGATGGGAGCGGGCAGCCTGCTGTGCGGCATCCTGTTTTACCTGTTTGAAAGCGGCTGGGCCTTCCTGGCCTTCGGGGTGTTTTTCCTGGCAGGGGCCCTGATGATGCTGTCCGCCCAGCGGCGCTACAACCAATATCGGCGCTGAACCTGGCTTGTGTACAATCTGACCGCCCAAACCGGCGGTTTTTTTCATTATTTCGATGCTGTTGCCCTTGCATCCGGCGGCCCAAAGGCGTATGATGAAAAACAAGAAAAAAACATCCGGATTCAACCCCGGAGCAGCAAAACAGGAGGGCATCATGTTCGACAATCGTTACCCTGCAGAGCCATACCGCATCAAGACGGTGGAAACCATCAAGATGAACACCAAGGAGGAGCGTGAGGAGATCATCAAAAAGGCCGGCTTCAACACTTTTTTGATCGATTCCGAGGACTGCTACATCGACCTGTTGACCGACTCCGGCACCAACGCCATGAGCGACAAGCAGTGGGCCGGCATGATGCTGGGGGATGAGGCCTATGCCGGCAGCAAAAACTGGAAGCACCTGGAAAGCACCGTGCAGGAGCTGTTCGGCTTTAAGCATGTCATCCCCACCCACCAGGGCCGCGGGGCGGAGAACCTGCTGAGCAAGGTGGCCATCAAGCCCGGCCAGTATGTGCCCGGCAACATGTATTTCACCACCACCCGCTACCACCAGGAAGCCAACGGCGGCATCTTCCACGACATCATCCGGGACGAAGCCCACGACGCCCAGATGGAGATCCCCTTCAAGGGCGATGTGGACCTGAACAAATTAAAGGCCCTGGTGGAGAAGGTGGGCTTTGAGCAGATCGCCTATGTCTGCCTGGCCATCACCGTGAACCTGGCTGGCGGCCAGCCTGTGTCCATGAAGAACATGCGGGAAGTGTATGCCTATTGCCAGTCCAAGGGCATCAAGGTGTATATGGACGCCACCCGCTGCGTGGAGAACGCCTACTTCATCAAGGAGCAGGAGGAAGGCTACGCGGACAAATCCATCAAGGAGATCGTCCACGAGCAGTTCAGCTATGCGGACGGCTGCACGATGTCCGGCAAAAAGGACTGCATCACCAACATCGGCGGCTTCCTGTGCTTAAATGATGAGGAGCTGTTTGTAGCCGCCCGGGAGTTTGTGGTGGTGTTTGAGGGCATGCCCAGCTACGGCGGCATCGCCGGCCGGGATATGGAAGCCATGGCCATCGGCCTGAAAGAAGCCATGCAGGAGGAGTATATCGAGCACCGGGTGAAGCAGGTGCGCTACCTGGGGGACAAGCTGATGGCGGCCGGCGTGCCCATCGTGCGCCCCGTGGGCGGCCACGCGGTCTTCCTGGATGCCAGGCAGTTCTGCCCCCACCTGGAGCAGAGCCAGTTCCCGGCCCAGGCCCTGGCGGCAGCCATCTACGTGGAAGGCGGCGTCCGCACCATGGAGCGGGGCATCATCTCCGCCGGCCGTGACAAGGTCACCGGCAAGGACCACGCCCCCAAGCTGGAAACCGTGCGCATCACCATCCCGCGCCGGGTCTACACCTACCGTCACATGGACCTGGTGGCCGACACCATCATCAAGCTGTTCAAGCACAAGGAGGACATCCGCGGCCTGAAATGGACCTACGAGCCCAAGCAGCTGCGCTTCTTCACCGGCCGTTTCGAGCAGATTTAATGGGGCACTGATTCAGCACTTGATTGCATCGCCGCAAGGGTTCTTTTTCCGCCCTGTCTGCGTCCATCGCCCTCGGCGTAGGCTGCGACTACGCCTTTCGGCCTCTTTCCTTGCAGGACGAAAAAATCTCTCCTTGCTTTGGATGCAATCCAGCCCTTCATCGGTACCATCGCTGATTCAGTACCAGTGCTGAATATTACCCTTTGCCCGCAGCACATGCTGCGGGTTTTTGCTGTCTGTTTGTTGTGGCAGAAAGCTTGATAGAATCTGGTATTATAAATGTTCCCCGCAAATAGTGTAATTATTGACGAAAACTTCATGTCGAAAAATGTAAAAAGATGAGAAAAAACATTGAAAAATAACACGAACAATGTTATGATTTTGACACTAAACGATAGGAGATAGCTGATGCGCAGAAAAATCATGGCGGATCTGCTGCTTTGGAAGCAGGATAAAAACCGCAAGCCCCTGGTGATGCAGGGCGCGCGTCAAGTGGGGAAAACCTATGCCCTGCTTGCCTTTGGGCGAGAGCAGTATGAGAACGTGGCCTATTTCAATTTCGAGGCCAACCTGCTGCTCTGTGAGACGTTCAACGAAAACATCCATCCGGACTATCTTTTGCCCCTCCTGTCCCATTTGAGCGGGGAAACCATCATCCGGGAGAAAACCCTGGTCATCTTTGATGAGGTGCAGGCATGCGAGCGTGCGTTAACTTCATTAAAATACTTCTGCGAGGAAGCGCCGGACGTTCATGTGATCGCTGCCGGCAGCCTCTTGGGGGTGGCAGTCCAGCGGAAGGAGTATTCCTTCCCTGTTGGCAAGGTGGACCTGATGACGATGCACCCCATGAACCTGGAGGAATTTCTCTGGGCCATGGGCGAAGAGGACCTTGTCCGGCAAATCCGTATTTGCTATGAGAAAAACCAGCCCATGCCAGCGGTTCTTCATGAGGCTGCCATGGCTTTGTATCGCCAGTACCTGGTGGTGGGCGGCATGCCGGAAGTTGTGTTGCAATATGCAAACACCAGGGATTTTAACCTGATCCGCAACCTGCAGCACAACATCCTTCAAGCCTATCTGAACGATATGAGCAAATACAGCACCACAGCCGAGGTAAGGAAAACCCGCCAAACTTTTGACAGCCTGGCGGTGCAGCTTTCTAAAGAAAACACGCGTTTTCAATACAAGCTGATTAAAAAAGGCGGCCGGGCAGCAGAGTTTGAAGGCGCCATAGAATGGCTGGTTTTGTCAGGTATCATCCATCAGGTGTTCCGTGTGGAGCAAGGCAAAAAGCCCCTTCACAACTACCGGGACATCGATACCTTCAAAACATTCCTGGCGGACTTGGGGCTCCTGGCAGCCCTGATGGACCTGCGTGCAGAGGATGTTCTGTTTGCTTCAGACAGCATCAATGACTATAAGGGCGGACTTGTGGAGAATTACGCCCAGACGCAGCTGGCGGCTGGGGGACATCACACCTATTTTTGGAGCAGTGACCGAAGTGCAGAGGTGGATTTTGTGATTCAGCTATCAGGTCAGCTAATCCCCATCGAGGTGAAAAGCGCCGATAACACCCGTGCCAAGAGCCTGAAGGTCTACATGGATGCCTACAAGCCGGCATATGCCATCAAACTGTCCGCTAAGAACTTTGGATATGAAAACAGCATCAAAACCCTGCCCTTGTATGCGGCTTTTTGCATTCAAGGCTAAAGGCTTTTCTGGGACAGGTTGATCCAGTAGATGGCCTGGGGTATTCCTTGGTATTCATCCACCCGGGCCAACACCCCGCCACAGGATTGGGTTGTTTTTTTGGAAGCGGTGTTTGTTTGGTCACGGGAGATCATCACCCGAGGTATCCACAAGGCCTTTGCTTCTTCCAAAACCAGCAGAAGCTGTGCTGAACCATATCCCTTTCCACGCTCAGAAGGGCGAATTGCATAACCAATGTGTCCGCCGTGTTGCTCCAATTCCGGGGTCAGGCTGTGACGCAATTGAATGGAACCGATGATTCTATGGTCTGATTGCCGGATGAAGAAAAAAGTGCTGGCATGGACGCCATCCCTGGATGTTTGCTTGCTCACAATGCTGTTGACTTTGCAGCCAAGTGTCGAAAGCCTCAAAGGTATGCAGACCGCAACTGCCATTGATGCGGTTTTCCTGGCGGTTCAGAAACTCTTGGCGGTAATCCCAGATTGCTTGTTCCATGTCAGATGATGGCTGGACCAGAATCAAATCTGTCGTTGTGTCATGCATACGTTTTATATAGTTTCCAGGATTTTGCACACATCCACCCAGGTGCCGCCGGTGGCCTGTTCCAGCTGCGCCGGGGTTAAGGGGATGGCGCTGGCATCGCTGCCGGCAGAGGGGTAGACGGTGTCAAAGCGCCGGAGGGACTCATCCAGGTACACCGCAACCCCGGGCTTCAAGGCAAAGGGGCATACGCCACCCACGGCATGGCCGGTGAGGTCAACGGCCTCCTCCGGGGAGAGCATCCGGGCCTTGGTGCCGAAGGCGGCGCGGAACTTAGGGTTGTCGATGCGGGCATCCCCGGGGCAGACCACCAGCAGGGCGCCGCCCTCCGGGCCCCTGAAGGAGAGGGTCTTGGCGATCTGCGCTTCCGGTACCCCGGCGGCCTGGGCGGCCAGGGCCACGGTGGCGCTGGAGACATCAAACTCCATAATCAGGTGATCAAGGCCATAAGGCTTTAAATATTCCCGCACGGATTGTACAGACATGACAACCTCCTGTTACGGGGTTGCAGACAGACAACCGCATGCAACCCACACGCTATGATTATTCAAGTATAGCAGACAATCTGCATCACCCCTTCAAAAAGGCAGAAAAAAGCCAGCAGTTTGGCAACCACTGGCTTCTTTATCAGTCAACTGAAACGAATCAAGTGACATTCCTTAGAACAATTCCGGGGTCCGGGGAGGAACTCCCCGGGCTGGGGGCATGGGGGATGAAATCCCCCATCGTCTCCTCGTCTCCCGGTCTCCAGGTCTTCCGTCCCGTCCCCCGTCCTAATTCACGTAGTTGGCCCCCACCTCCAGGGCGCGCATGTTCAGCTCCACCAGGTGTGCCTTGGGGCCGGTGAAGATATTGGACAGCATCTCCTTGAGGGTGTCCAGCTTGAGGGCGCCGGTGGCCTTGATGTAGGCCCCCAGCATGATCATGTTGGCCACTTTGAAGTTGCCCAGTTTGCCGGCTTCCTCCATGCAGGGGATGAGGTAGCAGCGCACGTCCGAGCGGCAGGAAGGGTTTTCCACCTGGGAGGAGTTGATGAGGATGAGCCCGCCCGGGCCCACCAGGGATTCAAAGCGCTTCAGGGAGGGGCCGTTCATGGCGATGAGCTCCCCGGGCTCGGAGACCACCGGGGACCCGATGGGCTCGTCGGAGATCACGACGCTGCAGTTGGCGGTGCCGCCGCGCATTTCAGGGCCGTAGCTGGGCACCCAGGACACGTTGTAGCCTTCCTTGAGGCCTGCTTCAATGAGGGTTTTGCCCATGGCCATCACGCCCTGGCCGCCGAAGCCGGCGATAATCAGCTCTCTTGTCATGTGCTCTCCTTTGCGGTGATGTCTTTGATGACACCCAGGGGATAGACCTGGGTCATGTGGGACTTGACCCATTTCCCGGCGTCCACGGCGCTCATGCCCCAGTTGGTGGGGCAGGTGGACAGGAACTCGATGAAGGTGTGGCCGATGCCCTGCTGCTGCAGGGTGAAGGCCTTTTTGACGGCCCGCTTGGCCTTGGTGAGGTGGGGGACATCCGCCACGCAGACCCGCTCGCAATAGGCCATCCCGTCCAGGGTGGACAGCATTTCGGACATGCGCATGGGCTGGCCGTGCTGCAGGGGATCCCGGCCGCCCTGGGCGGTGGTGGCTTTCTGGCCCACCAGGGTGGTGGGGGCCATCTGGCCGCCGGTCATGCCGTAGATGGCGTTGTTGATGAAGATGGTGGTGAAGCGCTCGCCCCGCATGGTGGCGTGGACGATTTCACCGGCGCCGATAGAGGCCAGGTCCCCGTCCCCCTGGTAGGTGAAGACGGTGAGGTCGGGCCGGGTGCGCTTGATGCCGGTGGCCACTGCGGGGGCGCGGCCGTGGGCGGCCTGGACGAAGTCGCAGTTGATGTAGTCGCCGGCCAGGACGGAGCAGCCCACCGGGGAGATGCCCACGGCGGTGTCCAGCAGGTTCATCTCCACCAGCACCTCGGCAATCAGCTTGTGGATGATGCCGTGATGGCAGCCGGGGCAGTAGTGGGTTTCCACATCCTTCAGGCCCTTGCTGCGCTCGTATACAACCTGTGTCTGTGTCATTTGGATACCTCCCTGAGAATCTCGCGAACCCGGTCTGCGATGTGACGGGGCTCAGGCACCATGCCGCCGGTGCGGCCGTAGAAGGGGGTGGGCTTGCGCTCGCCGACGGCCAGGCGGACGTCCTCGTGCATCTGCCCCAGGTTCATTTCCACGGTGAGCACGGCTTTGACGCTGTCCTGGCTGGCCAGCTCTTTCAGCTGCTGGCTGGGGTAGGGCCACACGGTGATGGGCCGGAACAGGCCGGCATTGATGCCCTCCTCTTTGAGCATGCGGATGGCGGTGGAGACGATGCGGGCGGTGGTGCCAAAGGCGCAGATGATGATGTCTGCGTCCTTGCAGCCTTTCTCCTCATAGCGCACCTCATCCCGCTGGATGATCTCGTACTTCTCTTCCAGGGACAGGTTGAACTGCTCGTTGGCGGGGGACTGGAGGCGCAGGCTGGTGACGAAATGGGTCTTGCCGTCCCCGTCCCGGCCGTCGGCGGCCCAGGGTTTGTCCACTTCCGGCACGGGCTGCTCGTGGCGCCAGACGATGGGCTCCATCATCTGGCCGATCATGCCGTCGGCCAGGATCATCACCAGGGTGCGGTATTTGTCGGTCATTTCAAAGGCGTCCCACATCAGGTCCACGGCTTCCTGGATGCTGGCGGGGGCCAGGGCAATCATGTGCCCGTCCCCGTGGCCGGGGCTGCGGGTGGCCTGGAAATAGTCGGACTGGCTGGGCTGGATGGTGCCCAGGCCGGGGCCGCCCCGCATCATGTTCACCACCACGCCGGGCAGGTCCGCCCCCACCATGTAGCTGATGCCCTCCTGCTTTAAGCTGATGCCGGGGGAAGAGGAACTGGTCATGGCCCGGACGCCGGCAGCGGAGGCGCCGTAGAGCATGTTGATGGCGGCCACCTCGCTCTCGGCCTGGACAAAGACGCCGCCGGACTCCGGCATGCGCTTGCTCATGTACTCGGGGATTTCGTTCTGGGGGGTGATGGGATAGCCGAAATAGGCCTTGCAGCCGGCACGGATGGCGGCTTCTGCGATGGCCTCATTGCCTTTCCACAGCTCTTTTTTCATGGCTTATTCCTCCTCCTTGTGGCGCAGCACCGTGATGACGGAGTCCGGGCAGATGCGGGCGCAGTTGCCGCAGGCGATGCACTTTGACTGGTCGGTGATGCCCGAGGGATGGTAGCCCTTGATGTTGGTGACCTTTTCATTCAGCCACAGGATCTGCTTGGGGCAGACGCTGACACACAGCCCGCAGCCTTTGCAACGGTCCAGGTTGAAGATGACCTCTGGTCTCATGGTACGCTCCTTTATGGGTAGTGATGGGTTCAGCCGTCCTCCCAGGGACGGTTCATGAACAACTGAAGGGGGAAGAGGGGGGACAGGTCGGCCAGCTCCGGCACCAGGTCCTGCCGGGCGCAGTGGCAGATGAGGGGCAGCTTTGTTTCCTGAGCGAAGCGCCTGGCGGCCTGGACGCCTTCCATGAGGGTCTCCGCCGTGGTGTCTGCAATCAGGTGGGTGTTGTGGAGGATGCCGTTGATTGTGAGGCCGGCCTGGGCTTGAATCTGGTGAAAGCTCTCCAGGGAGGCCTGCAGGTCCGCATTGTCGTAGCGGGACTGGTTGAAGACATACCAGACGGCAGGGTTCTGCCGGGTGATGTCCAGGGCATAGCCGCCCAGCACCCGGGCGCCGCTGCGGTCCCCGCCCACGTCCAGCACGCCGGCCACGTCCCCTGCGTACACCACCTGCTTCAGCGCCGGGGGAATGCTGGGCAAATCGGCATGGCGCAGGGCGCCTTCCGGGGCGATCAGGCGGATGCCCTCCTCCTCCAGCATGTCGTCCTTTTCCCGGGAGCGGAAATAGGGGTTGACGATGTCCAGGTCGCACAGGGCGGTCTGGCGTCCCTGGGCGTGGAGGGCCAGGGCCAGGTTTAGGGAAATCTCGGTCTTGCCGGAGCCAAAGGGCCCCAGGATGACAAAGAGCCGGGTGTCAAGGGGCGGGGTGAACAGGTGCGCTTCAGTCTTCAATGCGTTGTGCCTCCTCCTGGCCGGTTTCGCAGCGGTAGGCCCCCTCTGCCAGGGCGGTGAGCTCGTCTTCCCCGGGGTAGACGCTGCAGGGGGCGATGAAGCTGACCAGGTCTGTCAGCTGGCCCATCAAGGCGCTGCTGTTGGCAATGCCGCCGGTGAGCAAAATCCCGGCCACCTGTCCTTTTAAGGGGACGGCCATGCCGGCAATCTGCCGGGCCACCTGGTAGAGCATGGCATCCAGCACCAGCTTGACCTGGGGCTCCTGATGCATCCGCTCCTCCAGCGCCAGCATGTCGTTGGTGCCGAAATAGGACTGGGCGCCGCCCTGGCGGTACAGGGTTTCATACAGTGCCATGGGGGTTTGCCCGCTGTCTTCCAGCAGCCTCAGCAGGGCGCGGGCGGGCAGGCTGCCGGCGCGCTCGGGGCTGAAGGGCCCTTCCCCGGCCACCCCGTTGTTCACGTCCACCGCAGCCAGGTTCTTGATGGCGGCCACGGTGATGCCCCCGCCCATGTGGGCCACGATGAAGCTGTGGGCCCTGGGGTCAAGGCCGTGGGCTTCGCAATGGCGGCGCACCACCTGCTTCATGTTCAGGGCGTGGAAGATGCTCTCCCGCTGGATGCCGGCAAAGCCCGACACCCGGGCCACGTCAGTCATCTCATCAGTGGAGGGGGCGTCGGTGAAATAGGCAGGGATGCCGTACTGGTCGCTTAAGGACTTGGCAATCAGCATCCCCACGTTGGCGGCATGCATCCCGTGGCGGCCGCTGGCTGCCCGGTCTGCCGCAGCCTGGTTGATGAGGAAACTGCCCCCGGGCAGGGGCCCCAGCAGGCCGCCCCGGGCGGCGATGACATCAAAGCTGTCCATGCCGTGGTTGTTTTCAGACAACCAGGCCACCAGGGCCTGCTGGCGGAACGCCCGCTGGTCCAGGATGCCGGCGAAGGCGGCCAGCGCCTCCCGGCTATGGCGCAGGGTGTGGGACAGCAGCAAATGGGTGTCCTCAAACACCCCCAGCTTGGTGGAGGTGGAGCCCAGGTTAAGTACCAGAATTTTCATGCACAGCCCGCCTCACGGAAGTGGTTGCCCCGGGGAAAATCCCTGCAAAACCCTTGTGTTGCCCCCATTTCCGGGACAGGAAGAAAAACCTGAAGGCACCACGGATATCTGCACTTGTCTGCCCTGGGATTAAGAACAAGAATAATACAAGTCCCCCAAGTTTGCAATCGACGAATTTCAATCATTCTTGCATAGTTTCAACCTTGTTTTGCATACAAGATGCCAGGCTCTTGCGCAGCCGGGGTGTCTTGGCTATACTGATGGCACGAAAGGGACAATGGAAAAAGGAGAGCACCCCACAGAAACCCGGCTGCCGGGCAGGCATCCGGGGGCATCCCGGGCCCAGGTCTTTTTTGGGACGAATCAGCAACAATAATGGAGGAGCTATGGCGAAGACACAGGTGTTTGACTACATGGTAAACGGGCAGTACGAACAGGTAATCCATTTCTATGACCATTCAACGGGGCTGAAGGGCATCACCGTCATCCACAACACCACCCTGGGCCCGGCCCTGGGGGGCACCCGCCTGTGGGACTACAAGACGGAGGAAGAGGCCCTGATTGACTGCCTGCGACTGGCCCGGGGGATGACCTTCAAATCCGCCGCTGCGGGCCTCAACCTGGGGGGCGGCAAGTCCGTCCTCATCGGCGACGCCAACAAGGTGAAGTCCGAGGCCTATTTCCGCGCCCTGGGCCGCTATGTGCAAAGCCTCAACGGCCGCTACATCACGGCGGAGGACGTAAACACCTCCACCAAGGACATGAGCTTTGTGGCCATGGAGACCGACCATGTGGTGGGGCTGGAGGGCAAGTCCGGCAACCCGTCCCCCATCACCGCCCTGGGCACCTTCCACGGCATCAAGGCGGCGCTGTTCAAGCGCTTTGGCGACGCGGAGATCGCCGGCCGCACCTTCGCGGTGCAGGGCGCCGGGCAGACGGGCTACTACCTCATCGGCTACCTGCTGGAAGCCGGGGCCAAGAAGGTGTATTTCACCGAAATCAACGAAAAACACATCCAGCGCATGAAGGAAGAGCACCCGGAGGTGGAGTTCGTCAAGCCCGATGCCATCATCGGCATGGAGGTGGACGTGTTCTCCCCCTGCGCCCTGGGCGGGATCCTCAACAACATCACCATCCCCCAGATCAAGGCGCCCATCGTGGCCGGCAGCGCCAACAACGCCCTGCTGGACGAGGACCGGGACAGCAAGCTGCTGAAGGACCGGGGCATCATCTACTGCCCGGACTTTGTCATCAACGCCGGCGGCCTCATCAACGTCTACCACGAGATTCACGGCTATGTGAAGGAGCGGGCCATCGCCGACACCGCCCGGATCTACGACCGGCTGATTGAGATCCTCACCATCGCAGAAACCCAGGACATCACCAGCCAGGAGGCGGCCCGGGTCTTTGCCCTCAACCGCATCGAGGCCGTCCACGCCGCCAGGAGCAATTATATCCCGCGATAGCTGCGCTCGCTCAAGTGACTGCGGTCACTTGAGCGGTTGGAGAGAACCGGCATTTTCCCTTGGTCATGCGTCGCTTTGACCTGCGCTCTCATCCAGGCGGCATTCTTCCGCCGGGCTTACCGCTTCGGTATAGCTCCTTTCCCTTGCAAGCAGGCTTGCAAGGGGGCCCGGGAATAGGCCCGGGAAAATGCGCGGAATGGTTTGCTTCGCAATGCCCCGCCCGTCGTCAGGCCGCATTCCGCTTCTTTTCCGATAGGCGAAGCCCATCGGAGGCATCCGCTCCATGGGCCTTCCTCTCAAACGCAAACCTGTTTGCGTTTGGAAGGAACCGTCCTGCAATGGACGCCTCCCGTGCCTTTCAGGCACGGGAAAGGGAATGGAAGGCACGGTGACGCGCTGCGCCCTCTGAAACTCCTGCGAGTTGGCTTTGATTTTGTCAGCGAGTTGGCTTATCATTTGTCGCTGCGCTTCCTTCGGGGAGCGCAGTTTGTTATGATGGATGGCGTCACTGTGACAATTTGTTTGTAAGGAGGCCATCATGGCCCTGGACGGCTTGACCTTGGGCTTCATTGCCCGGGAAATCCATGACACCCTGGCTGGGGGGCGGGTGGACCGCATCACCCAGCCGGACAAGGACCTGCTGATTCTGCACATCCGCAACCAGGGGCGCAGCTTCCGCCTGCTGCTGTGCGCCACCCCGGGCTATACCCGGCTGCACCTGACGGACAAGGCTTACGAGAACCCGATCCAGGCGCCCATGTTCTGCATGCTGTGCCGCAAGCACCTGCAGGGAGGGCGTTTTCTGGGGGCTGAGCAGCTGTTCTCCGACCGCCTGCTGATGCTGCGCTTCTCCTCCCTGGACGAGCTGGGAGACCCCCGGGAAAGCCAGCTGTATTTTGAAGCCATGGGCAAGCACAGCAACCTCTCCCTGGTGCAGGACGGGGTGATTCTGGACGCCCTGCGCCATGTTACCCACGAGATGAGCCGGGTGCGGCAGATGCTGCCCGGCCTGCCCTTTGTGATGCCCCCCCGGCAGGACAAGCTGGCAGGGGAGGAGGCCACAGCGGAAAACCTCCTGGCCCGGATGAACCGGGAGGAAGGCCCCCTGCACCGCTTTTTGTTCCGGAACCTGGCGGGCCTGGGGGCGGACAGCGCCCTGGAAGTGGCCCAGCGGGCTGTAGGGCAGCCGGACATGCTGCTATCAGCCCTGAACCGGGAGGACATCAGCCGCAGGCTGGCGGCGCTGCTGCTGGAATTGCCCCGGCTCTCCCGGCCCACGCTGCTGCTGGCCCAGGACGGCAGCCCCCGGGAAGCCCTGCCCTTTCCCTTCCTGTCCCAGCCGGCAGAGTTCCAGCAGGAGATGCCCTCCCACTCCGCGGCCATTGAAACCCTGTATTTTGAACAGGACCTGCGCAACCGCTTCAACCAGCGCTCCCAAGGCCTGCGCCGGGCCCTCACCCAGGCCAGGGAACGGGCGGAGCGCAAGCTGGTGCTGCTGGAGGAGGACATCTTAACCGAGGAGCAGGCGGAAGAACTGCGCATCATGGGGGAATTGCTCACCGCCAACCTCCACAGTGTCCCCAAGGGCGCCCGGGAAATCAGCCTGCCGGATTACTACACCGGGGGCGCGCGGACCATCCCCCTGAATGAAACCCTGACCGCCGCCCAGAACGCCCAGCAGTATTTCAAGCGCTACCGCAAGGCTCACACCGCCAGGAAGCTGGCGGGGGAGCAGAAGGAAAAGGCCCTGCTGGACATCCGGCAGCTGGAGGAGGCCCTGTATTTTCTGGAGGACGCCACCAGCAGCCAGGACATCGCAGAGATTCGGGCCAGCCTCCACGAGGCCGGCCTCGTCAAAAAGGGCAGCGCCGCCCGGAAGGGGCGGAAGGACAAGCCCAGCCAGCCTTTGCGCTTCCGGTCTGAGGAGGGCTTTGTGATTCAGGTGGGCCGCAACAGCCGGCAAAATGAGCAGCTGTTGAAAGACGCCCGGGGGGAGGACCTGTGGCTCCACGCCAAGGACATCCCCGGCTCTCACGTGTTGGTCACATCAACGGGCGGTGCCATCCCGGAAAACACCCTGCTGCTGGCCGCCCGGCTGGCGGCCTATTACAGCAAGGCCCGGGGCCAGCAGGTGCAGGTGGACTACACCCGCCGCCGCCACGTGCGCAAAACCCCGGGGGGCGGCCCGGGGCTGGTGCACTACACGGGGGAGAAATCTGTGATGGCGGCCATGACAACGGAGGAACTGGCGGCGCTGCAGCAGGGATAGCAGCTTTGAACACACAATAACAGCCCCAGCGCAGGTTTTCGGCCTGCCCGGGGCTGTTGTTTTAAGCGGCTGCTGCCATGGTATATTTTTGCCCAGATGCGTGTTTGTCGCACCAGCTTTGCGACCCTTGAAAGGAAACTCATATATGGTTCCAGCATTCGTACCGCAGCAAGTACCGCCTTCCCAATGGGGATGCAACACCCAGGATTTGCTCTTGATTCACGGCATCTTCAGGAACACCCTGCAACGCCTGCCGGCCCGGTTGATGTACAAGCTGGCGGGCAAGGGCAATTTTGAACAGGAGTGGCGTCAACTCTACGGCGACTGAGACCCCAGGTGCAAAAAAAGGCTGGAATCCAGCCTTTTTCATGTGTTGAAAATGATAGCGTCCCTTACCCCAGCGCCACATCCAGGATCATCATGATGACAAAGCCGAAGGCCACGCCGATGACGCCGATGTTGCTGTGGCCGCCTTCCTGCAGTTCGGGAATCAGTTCCTCCACCACCACATAGATCATGGCGCCGGCGGCAAAGGCCAGCAGGAAGGGCAGCACCGGTACCACCAGGGAGGTGAGGAGGATGGTGAGGACTGCTGCGATGGGCTCCACGGCGCCTGACAGGGTGCCCAGGCTGAAGGCCTTCCACTTGCTGGTGCGCTTGTTTTTCAGGGGCATGGAGGCGATGGCCCCCTCCGGGAAGTTCTGGATGGCGATGCCGATGGCCAGGGCCATGGCCCCGGCCAGGGAGATGTTGCTGTTGCCGGTTAAAAAGGCGGCAAACACAACGCCCACTGCCATCCCCTCGGGGATGTTGTGGATGGTGACCGCCAGCAGCAGCATGGTGTTCTTCCGGGCGTGGGAGGGCAGGCCCTCGGGCTCGTCCTGGTCAAAATGCTGGTGGGGGATAAGGCTGTCCAGCAGCAACAAAAAACCGATGCCGGCCAGAAAGCCCAGGGCGGCAGACAGCCAGGGGATCTTGCCCATCTCCTCGGATTTTTCGATGGCGGGCAGCAGCAGGGACCAGACCGAGGCCGCCATCATGACGCCGGAGGCGAAGCCGGCCAGCATTTTGCGCAGGGAGGACGACATCTCGTTTTTCATGAACACCACCAGGGAAGCCCCCAGGGTGGTGCCCGCAAAGGGAATCAGGACGCCCAGGGCGACCTGGAGTTCTTTTGTCATGTCGAACATTCCTTTCTGACCGCTATGATACTTGCTGAATGGTGGCGCCCTCTCTGCATAAGCGCAGGGGCAGGCTATGAACCTGGGGGAAGCCGGCTGCCAGCCGGGCCTCCAGGGCTTCAGGAAAGCCCGGGTCCTGGTAGATGCACATCAGGCTGGGCCCGGCCCCGGAGAGGAAGCAGGCGGCGGCGCCGCATTCTTCTGCCGCTGTCTGCAATGCCGCAGCGCTGGGGATGAGGGCAAAGCGGGCGTCCTGGTGCAGCCGGTCCTGACAGGCTGCGCGCAGCAGCCTGGGATCGTCCCCCTCCAGGGCCTTCACCAGAAAAGCCGCATGGGTCAGATTATACACAGCGTCATGAAGGCTGACAAGGGCGGGCAGGGCGGCACGGGCCGCTGCCGTGCTGAGGTCCTGGCTTGGTATGAGGGCCAAAAATCGCCAGCCCGGGTGCAGGGCCACCGGCAGCGCCAGGGGCCTGCCCCCTTCCATCAGGGACACCTGCACCCTGCCAAAGAGGGCCGGGGCGATGTTGTCCGGGTGGCCCTCCAGGTGGACCGCCAGCCGGAACACCTCCTCCCGGGGCATCCTCAGGCCGTGGAGGGCGTCCGCCCCCATGATGCCCCCCAGGATGCAGGCGGCGCTGCTGCCCAGGCCCCGGGACGCCGGGATGTCAGAGGCGATGTGCAGGCGCAGCCCTGCAGGGGAGATGCCCTGTTCCTTCAGGGCTGCCCGGTAGGCCCGGTAGACCAAATTGTTGTCATCAGCGTAGCTGGCGTCGGTGCCGGTGATGACGAGCCCTTCCGGCTGCAGGCTGAACTGAAAGCGGGCGTACAGGGCCAGGGCCGCCCCCAGGCAGTCAAAGCCGGGGCCCAGGTTGGCGGTGGTGGCGGGCACCCGGACTGTTACCATGCGGCCAGCCTCCACGTGATGTCCTGAAGGATGTCCTCCCTGTCCACCAGATCCCGGTGGCGCACCGGGCGTGTCAGCACCGCTGCCAGAGCCCGGGGAACTGGCTGGCCAGCGGCGGCTTCCAGGCTGGGAAGCAGCTGGGCCGGGTCCTTTGGCACCGGCTTGTTGATGGCAGCCAGCACCGTCTTGGGGAACTTGAAGGGGGAGGCGGTGGCCAGCACCACCCGTGGGTTCCGGGAAGGGCCCAGCGCCTCCTGGGCCAGCCAGGCGGTGGCGGTGTGGGGGTCCATCAGGTAGCGGTATTCCCCAAACACCTGGCGGATGGCCGTCAGGGTGTCCCCGTCTGTGGCGGAAGCCCCCTGGAAATGCTCCTGGATGTGGGAAAGGGCCGGGCCGGACACCTGGTAGTGCCCATCCCGGGCCAAGTCTGCCATCAGGGCCTGCACCTTGTGGGTGTCCTCCAAAAAGGCGTAGTACAGCAGGCGCTCCAGGTTGCTGGACACCAAAATGTCCATGGCAGGGGAGAGGCTGGTCCTTAGCGCCCGGTTCTTATCGTAGCGCCCGGTGGCCAGAAAATCCGTCAGCACCCGGTTCTCATTGGAGGCGCAGACCAGCCGCCCGATGGGCCAGCCCAGGCGCTTCACCAGGTAGCCAGCCAGGATGTCGCCAAAATTGCCGGTGGGTACGATGAAATCGATGTCCTGCCCGGGCTGCACGCCGTGTTTTTGCGTCAGTTCCCGGCAGGCGGTGATGTAATACACCATCTGGGGCACCAGCCGGCCGATGTTGATGGAATTGGCGCTGGTAAGGGCCATCCCGGGGGGCAGGAGGGCTTCCTGCTGTTGAAAGGCGTCCTTCACGGCGGCCTGGGCGTCGTCAAAATTGCCCCGGATGCCCACGGCCTTCAGGTTGTCCCCTGGCATCCTTGTCATCTGGGCCTGTTGCATGGGGCTGATGCCCTTCATGGGGTAGTACACCAGCACCGAAAAACCCGGGATGTCCCGGAAGCCCTCCATGGCGGCGGAGCCGGTGTCCCCGCTGGTGGCGGTGAGGACGGCATACCGCAGGTCCGGGCTGGCCAGTTCCCGGGCCCGGGCCAGCAGCAGCGGCAGCGCCTGCAGGGCCAGGTCCTTGAAGGCGGCGGTGGGGCCGTGGAACAGCTCCAGCACAAAGCTGCCCCCCACCGGCACCAGGGGGGTGACGCCGGCGGCATCAAAGCGGGCATAGGCCGCCTGCAGCTGCGCTGCCACCTGCTCTGTGACCACCTCCGGGAAAAACGCCGCCAGCATCCGGACGGCCACATCCCCGTAGCCAGGGCCCAGGGGGCCGATGGCCTGGCGGCTGGGCAGGGATTCCGGCACAAACAGCCCGCCGTCTTTGGCCGCGCCTGAAAGCAGGGCCTGGACTGCGGGAACAGGGGCAGAAGCCCCCCGGGTGCTGTGGTAGCGCATCGCTCCTCCTGTTGGTTTGAAAAAGGGTCGGATACGGGACAGACCCAGTATATCCGCCCCGTAAAGGCCGGTCAATCCAGGCCCCGGGCTTGCAAGCCTGAAGGTGGGGGAGTAAGATGGGCAGGGCAAAGGAGGTTGACCGATGCACAAGCACAGACCCCGGGCCCTGGGCCCGCATACGATAAAGCAAACCCTGGCGCTGCTGTGCGCCCTGTTGATGATATCCGCCCTGGTCCCTTGGAATCAGGGCAAGGCGGCAGCCGCGCCGGCGGTGACCCCGGTGGATGCCTCCACACCGCCCCCTTTCACGGATTATCCGACCTTGTCCGAGTCCGGCTTTCTGTGCCCAGATTGCGAAGAGGAGGAGTTTGTCCACGAGGACCCGGAAAACGGGCAGTACATCTACATCTCAAGGGATTTGCGGGTGGAGATCAACCGCCACCAGGCCGTGCACGAGAAGCGCAAGCTGGTCTGGTTCATTGCGGACATCCGCTTCCAGGGCTATGAGGCCTTCCGGGCCTTCCTGGCCGACCCTGGCAACTACCGCATCCAGGCGCGGCCTTCGGACATCGCACTGCGCAACAAGGTGGTCTACGCCCAGAACGGGGATCTGTTCACCTGGCGTTATTACAACAAGAAAACCGTGGGTCTCATCATCAGAAGCGGCAAACCGCTGCACAAAACCACCTACAACAAGCCCCTGGGTGCGGTGCCGCCCCTGGACGAGCTGGCCCTGTACCCCGACGGCACCGTGGAGATGAACCACCCGGGCCAGGTGAGTCCTGAAGAATACCTGCAAAAAGGCGCCATGGATGTGCTGGCCTTTGGTCCCATCCTCTTCCGGGACGGGGTGAAGGACAGCAGGCTGTCCAAGCATTTCGCCCACCGGGAGCCCCGCAGCGCCCTGGGGGTGGTGGAGCCCGGGCATTTCATCGGCATCCTGGTGGAGGGCCGCAACGAGCGCAGCGTAGGCGCCAGCCTCAATTTCGTGGCCGACCGCCTGATGGAGCTGGGCTGTGTGGAGGCCTTCACCCTGGACGGCGGCCAGACCGCTTCCATGATTTTCATGGGCAAAGAGGTGATGGACCCGGGGATTTACAACGGCTTCCAGAAGGCCCGCCTTCAGCAGGACATCATCGGCATCGGCACCTCCCCGAAGGTTAAAAAATAAGAGGCCTTGGTGGGTATTAAAAAAGAATCATGAAACCCCGGCTCTTTACTGGGCCGGGGTTTTATAATGAAGATAAACCATATCAAAGGGGGAGTTTCAGAGGGCACAGCCCTCTGAGTGAAATCGTCTCGCGCGGCTCTGCCGCGAGGGCGGGGCGAATTGCGAAGCAATTCATTCCTTGCATTTTCGCTGGCCGTGAGCCGAGCGAACAAGCGAAAATGCCCGATCCTCCTAATCGACAAAGTGTCCGCAGACACTTTGTCGACACTCAAAAACCCCGGCGCTTTACTGGGCCGGGGTTTTGCTGTAGTTGGCGGGCGCTTCGGGCAGGGTGTCATAGGCCCAGGAATGGGTGCGCTTCATGAAGCTGTCGGATTTCAGGAAATACTGGTGCCCGCCTGCGTCGTCCCAGGTCACGTCCACATGGTACCACTGGCCCTCAATCTGCACCAGGTTCCAGGCATGGAAATCCATGTCATTGCCGCCCCTGCCAATGCCTGTGACGTATTTGTTGGGGATGCCTGCCGCCGTCAGCAGCAGCTGGTAGGCCAGGGCAAAGCTCTGGCACACCCCGGTGCCCAGCAGCAGCACCCCGTGGGGGTCATAGAGGGTGTAGCCGTGGTCATAAAAGGCGGAGCGGGTCAGGTGGTCATGGAGCCATTTGGCCTGGCCGTAGGCGTCCGGGGCCTGGGCCTTGCTCTTTGCCGCCAGCTCCTGCACCTTGTCCCGCAGCATCGCGTCGGTGACCACCCGGCGCGTGCCGTTTGGATAGGTGTGCACCAGAATCAGGCCGCTGTCAAAGGTGCTTGTGCGGCCGTTCATGTCGGTGACTTCCACCACAAAGCGGATTTTCCCGTCTGTCTCCGGCAGGAAGGTGGCGCTGCCGCTGTCGACTTCTAAGCTTCGCTCCTCCGTCAGCTGCCGGCCGTCACCATACCAGCGGGTGGTCACCTGCAAGGGGGCCTCCTGCGCCTCGATGGCCCACTGCACCTGGACGCCCGGGCCCTCTCCGGTGTCCACGGGCTGGCTGTCCACCCGGCAGGCGACCGGGCTCACCGAAAACAGCACCGGCATGGTGTTGGAGGTGCAGGTGCTGCTGCTGCCGTCCGGAAGGGTCAGGGCAACCACCAGCTTCAGCCAGCCCTTGTCCGGCGGCGTAAAGACGGCCTGGCCAGCCTCCAGGGTGGCCGGGATTTCCTCCCAATCCGGCCCCCGGCGATAGGCCCAGGTGCAGGTGACGGCATCCTGCGGGATGCCTTCCGGCAGGCCCACCTGGGCAAGGGCTGGCTGCCCCACGGTGGCCATGTCCTGCAGCAGGGTGATGCTGCAGGCGGCTGGCGCCCCGGCTTTTGTGCTGCCGGCAGCCGGGAACACCAGGCCTGCCAGCAGGGCCCCCAGGCAGATCAACGCCAGGGCTTTGCTGCTGAATCGTGCTGTTGTCATGCTTGTACCTCACTGAACGCTTTCACCGGTTCATCCTACTACAAAGCCTGACTGGGCTCAATATCAAAACCCCGGGCGATTTCAGGATTAGATTGAAGATATACCATGCCAGAGGGGAGTTTCAGAGGGCACAGCCCTCTGAGTGAAATCGTATCGCCCGGCTCTGCCGGGCGTGCGGGGCGGTTTGCGTAGCAAACCATTCCGCGCATTTTCGCTGGCCGTGAGCGCAGCGAGCAAGCGAAAATGCCCGTTCCTCCAAAACGACAAAGTGTCCGCAGACACTTTGTCGACAGGCAACACCCCGGGCAAGCCCGAGAGCTGACGTGTCCGCAGACACTTTGCCGACAAGCAAAACCCCGGGCAAGCCCGGGGTTTCGTGTAATCAGTGTTGTTCTAAATTATTTTGCGTTCTCGGCGGCCTTCTTCAGGGAAGCCAGGTAGTCGCCCACGGTGATGGTGACGGAAGCCTTCAGCTCCTCCACCTCGGGAACCTGGGTGTGGTTCGCATCCCGCTCGAACACGGGGATGTTCAGCACTTCTTCAACGGTCTTGCCGGTGGCGTACTCGGCGAAGGCAGCAATCTGCTCAAACCATTCTTTGCCGATCTCGCTGCGGGCGCGCATGCCGTACTCGTCGCCCTTCTCCAGCTTGGTCTTCAGCTCTTCGGGCAGGTCCACGGGCTTGCCCTCGGCGGAGAACTGGATCTTGCTCTGCTGCACGTCCCAGGTTACGGACTGGATCTTGCCTTCGGCATCCAGCACCAGGCTGCACACGGTGGTGTTCACCTGGGCGGCGCCGGCCTTCTCAGCGGTGGCTTCGGCGACGGAGCCGATGGAGGTGACCATGCCCAGGCCGTGCTTCACAGCGGGGGCTTCGGCGGGGGCGGCTTTCGCGGCTTCCAGCTCGGCCTTTACGCCTTCCAGCTCGGCCTTGACATCTTCCACAGCTTTCTCAGCGGTGGTCACTTTGGCGGTGGCCTCGGTCAGTTTCTTTTCGACATTGCCCTTCTCCACAAAACCGTAGACGGCCACAGCGGCTGCCACGATCAGCAGAACGACGGTTAAAGTCAAACCTTTTTTCATGGGGGGATCCTCCTTAAAATGATTACGCAAGGTATCATAACCCAAATTGGCCGCTGCGTCAACGAAAATACCTTAAGTTCAAAGATTGATGGGCGGATTCTGTCCCGCTTGGAGCCGGATTTGCCCGCCCGGAAGCTTTGTTGTTTTAACGGATCGGGATGTCCCGCTCCGCCGCGATGGCACTCAGGTGCAGGAAGGCCTGGCGGTAGTCTGCCGCGGTGTCCATGTGCTCCAGCAGCACCGGGGCATCCGGCCCCAGGTGGCGGTGGATGCTGTCCAGCACCAGGGCAAAATCAAGCTGCCCCAGTCCCGGGGCGGTTTCCCGGACCAGGCAGGTGAAGTCCGGCTCCATCAGGCTGTCCTTCAAATGGGTGCTTTTGATGTGGGGGCCCAATCTCACCAGGCATTCCTCAATGAACTCATGGGCATAGAGGAAGCGCCGGGGGCTGTTGATCATGTTGACGAAATCCATGTGCACCGCAAACTGGGGGCGGTCGATGTCCTGCAGCATCTGCAGGTATTCATCCGGCCCGTCCGGCAGCATCCAGGGCATGGGCTCCAGGGTGTAAAACGCCCTTTTGGGCTGGACGCTGTCGATGACCTCCTGAATGGTCCGGATGATTTGGTCATAGGTTTCCTGGGTGTAGTTGGCCTTGTAGGGGCCGTCCCAGCGGGGGCCGGGGGCGCCGGCGATGTTGACGCAGCAGGGGATGCCGTATTCCTCCGCCAGGGACAATTGGGCCCTGGCATAGGCCAGGTTGTGCTCCTGCCGGGCTGCGTCCGGGTCCAGCAGGTTGCGCCACACCCCCACTTCCGCGATGACAACGCCGCTTTCCCGGACGGCGGCAATCACCTCCCGGGCCAGGGTCTGGTCCGTATTGCTGTCCACCGGGCAGGGGATGGCCGCAAAGCCGGTGTCCTTGAGCAGTGCTAAAAATTCCTCCGGGGTGTGCCAGGGGCCCACCACCGATCCGCCTAATTTCATGGCGTCCTCCTTATGGTTGTTGGTGTTTAGTATCATTGTAGGGATGTGTCCCCCTGTTTTCAAGGGCTCCGGCCTGCTTTCCCGGGGGCCCTGTTCCTTTCTTGCATTTTGTTTGTCCCATCCGGCAGGCTGCCGTATGATTGGGGCAGCAAGGGAGAGGAGGTGGCAGCATGCCGGCGGTTTTCATCAATGCAGGGGTGGTAATCCTGGGCTCCTTCCTGGGCCTGATGGCCGGCAGGCTACTGACGGCCCGCTACAACCAGGCCGCCATGACGGCCCTGGCCCTGTGCACCCTCTTGATCGGCATCTCCGGCGCCCTGAAGGGGCAGAACATCCTGATCATCATTATCGCCCTGGTGCTGGGGGCCCTGCTGGGCACCCTGTTGAACCTGGACTTGGGCCTGGCCCGGCTGGGGGAGAAGGCCCAGGCCCTGACCCGGGCCCGCTTTGGCCCGGTGGCGGAGGGCTTTGTCACCGCCTCCCTGCTGTTTTGCGTGGGGGCCATGTCCGTCACCGGCTCCCTGGAGGCCGGGCTGGCCGGCGATTATGCCACCCTCTACGCCAAAAGCGCCCTGGACTTCGTGGCCAGCATCATGCTGGCTTCCACCCTGGGGGCGGGGGTGATGCTGTCGGCCCTCACCATCCTCCTCTACCAGGGGGGCATCGTCCTGCTGGCCGGCCTGGTGGCGCCCCTTCTCAGCCCTGTTGCCATCCAGGAGATGACCGCCGTGGGCTCCCTCATCATCCTGGCCCTGGGCCTGAACATGCTGGGGCTCACCAAAATCAAGGTGGCGGACCTGCTGCCCGCCATCCTCCTGGCCCCTGTGGCGGTGGCACTATTCGCCCTGTTTTAGACAGGCACATATTACGGTTATGTAAAACTTCTTAACAAAATTTTCAGGATGTCGAATATTCCGGGCCCCAATTCCGTCTATACGGGTAAGGGGCCCGTGGTTTGTTTGTGTTCAAGCGGAATGTGGATCCTCCTGCATGAAAGCCCGCCAGGGCCCCGTTCTATGTTTGTTATACTAAACACACGAGTTAATGCGCTCAGGAATCGAGGATTTTTGATGGCTCTGCTAAGTCGAAGGAACGAGGCGTAGCCGTAGCCTACGCTGAGTGAATGAGACGACGCAGAGGCGCAAAAAGACCGGTTCATGGAAGCATTAAAGAGTGCGTTTAGTATTAAGAACATATTTCAGAAGGAGACGGAATCATGTACAAACGATGGATTACCTGCTGCCTGGCCCTGCTGATGCTGCTGGGCACGGGCCTTGCCCGGGGGGAGGAACCCACCCTGTATGCCAACTTCCTGGAGGGGGATTTCGGCGAGGACCATCCCCAGTCCATGGCCAGCTTTGAGGGCAAGCTTTATGTGCTGGGGGGCCGGGGCCTTTACCTGGCTGATCCCCGGGATGGCAGCATCAAAACGCTGTCCATGACCCCGGACCAGGTCACAGAAGAGGCCATGCCGGAGGAAAACAGCTTCTATGGCATGGAGCACCTGTTTTCAGATGACAAGGGCCTCCTGACCTATTCCGGCAGCACCCGCAGCTTCTACCGGGTGGACCTGGGCCATAAGCCGGCCACCAAAAGCTTGGAATACCAGATTGAGGGCATGGAGGACGTCTGGTTCAGCAGCGTGGCTTACAGCGCCCCTTATTTCTACGGCTTTGAGTACGGCCCCAAGAAGGTGACCCGCTTCAACCTGGAAACCGGGGAGAAAAAGGACATCACCGTGGGGGATTTGCGGAACCTGGCTGCCTATCAGGACGGCCAGTTTGTGGCCGTTGAGCACCGGCAGGAGGCTGGAAAATGGGTGCAGGGCTATTATGCCTACAACCTGGAAACCGGGGAAAAGACCACCCTGGGGGTACCGGAAAACGAAAGCGTGGGCTGGGCTGTGGCCTATGACAGGGAGCGGGACCTGATCTACTCCGCCACCGCTGCCCAGCTGTTTTCCTACAAGGCGGGGGACAGGGAAAGCACCCCCCTGGCCTTCCTGCCCCGGGGGGACACCTATGGCCTCACCCTGCTGGGCAGGGACCACGGCGCTATTTTTTCAGACGGCCTCATCGCCGTGCGCTCCCTGATCCCCGGGGCCACCAGTGGCCTGATCCAGCTGAACATCATGGAGCAGTTCGGCCGGGCGGGGGAATACACCAATTTCCTCCGAAACCACGCCGAAACCGAAATGGTGTTCATGAACCCCGGCATCCAGACGCCGGAGGAGCGCTTCATCAACGACATGCTCACCAAGTCCGGTGAGGTGGACATCTACCTGCTGACCGAGCAGAACCTGATGGCCCAGATCAAGAAAAAGGGCTTTGCAGCAGATATGTCCATGAGCGCTGCCATCCAGGAGGTGGTGGGATATTTCGAGCCGCCCTTCCGTGAGGCCGCCATGCTGGAGGACAAGATTCTGCTGGTCTATAAGGAAGCTTTTGTGGATTTGCCCGTCTATTCCGTCAGCGCCTTTGAGAAGCTGGGCTACCAGGCGCCCAGGACCTTTCTGGAATACTACCAGCTGTGCGAGCGCTTCATCACTGAGGACATGGACAAGAACCCGGAGATCGTTCTGCGTCCTTTTTCAAACGGGCTGAGCCTGCCCCAGGTTCTGACCCAGGTGGCCGGGGAGATGATTAAAAACGGCCAGGCGCTGGATTTTGAGACCCCGGAGGTCAAGGCGCTGGTGCAGCAGATCAACCGGGTGGCCCGCCTGAAGATCCCCGAAAACCAGGACGCCAGGGAGTGGATCTTCTACGGCTACTACATCCCCGCCCTGCCGGAGGACCGGGCCCACATGCTCCTCACCCTGAAGGAAGGCAACCAGCACGCCTTCCCGGTGAGCGACAGCGGCTTTTCCTATTTGCTCATCAACCCCTTTTCCAATAAGCAGGAGCAGGCCCTGCAGTTCATCGAAAGCTTTGTCAACAACCAGCCCCAGAGCAACGCCATCCTGCTGGACAAGCGCTTCACCCAGGGCGTTGAGCAGGAAGGCTACCAGGCCACCATGGAACAGATGGAGAACACCCTGAAGATGCTGGAGGAGGGCTTGGCAAGCGCCACGGGTGCCGAAAAGAGCGACCTGGAGGAGAACATCAAGAACCACAAGGAGATGATGGAATCCTACCCCAGGGAGAACCGCTGGCAGTTTAGCCCGGAGGTTATGAAGAGGGCCCGGGAGTTGGCCCCCCAGGCCTTCATCCCGGAGTTCAACCCGGTGCGCCTGCTGGTGAAGGAATACCCGGAGTTCTTTGAGGACTACCTGACCAACGAGAACTTTAATCCGGACCAGTTCCTCTCCCAGCTGAACCAGATGGTGAAAACCGCCCTGATTGAGCAGGAGTGATACTGGACGATAGCTTTAACGCACTCATGGGCAGAGCAATTTTTTGTCACCCGCAAAGACGAATGAAGGAGGCGTAGTCGCAGCCTACGCTGACTGAATGAGTCAAAGCGGTGGCGAAAAAGGGCCTGCTCATGGAAGCGTTAAAGATTGAGTCCAGTATAAAACCACCGCTTCATCAACAAGGAAAAGAGGTTTCATGAAAACCATCAGACCAATCGTCTGCATCGCCTTCCTCCTGGCCCTGCTGCTGACGGCCACAGCCCAGGCAGCGGGCCTGTCCCGGGAGAAGGCCTTTGACATCATCTACCAGACCATCCTGGAGCGGACCGGCATTACCCAGGAGGAGCTGGTCATCGAAAAAGAGGAGCGGGACCCCTGGGGGGACGGCTTCTGGTATGTGGAGTTGCGCCAGAAGGCGTATGAGGGCACCACGGGCCTTATTAAGATCCAGATCAACCCAACAGGCGGCGTGGCCGGCTTCAAGGGCCCCGTCCCCACCTGGCAGGCGGACCTGGAAGCCCAGGTGGACAAAACGGCCCGGCTGCTCCGCAACAACCGGGCGGGCTTCTCGATTCAGGACATGGCACATCTGTACCAGGAGATGGCCCCCTTCATGGCGTCCCTGGAGCGGTTCAGGGAGGAGCAGCAGGCGAAGGACCGCAAGCTCTCCGGCATGATGCAGGCCATGTTCGCCTTCAAACAGCCCATGGGCCTGCCCGGCCCCGAGGCGGTGCTGGAGGAGGCAGCCCTTAAGGCAGCCCGGGCCGCTATCCTGAATATGGAGGAGTGGACACAGGAGCGCCTGGACAAGTTTCCCCTGTTCATTTCGGTTTATTACCAGTCCCAGCAGCAGGGCAAGGCCATCTACCAGTTCATCTTTTCCCGGCAGGGCACCCAGCCCCCCGGTGACGCCGGCGAAACCGCCTGGGAAGCCTATGAGAAGGGCTACCTCAAGGACCTGGCCGCCCTCTACGGCGGGGATGAGATGAAGGCCCCCCGGTTTGTGTCTGTCAAGCTGGATGCTGGCACCGGGGAGCCGGTGGAAGCCCCCTATACCAGCTATTATGGCCCCGGATATGAAGGGGATTTGGAAACCATCCGTTGATATTATACTGGACTCAATCATTAACGCTTCCATGAGCCGGCCCTTTTTCGCCTCCGCGTTGCTTCGTTCAGTCGGCGTAGGCTACGACTACGCCTCCTTCACTCAGCTTAGCGGAGACAAAAAATTGCTCGGCCCATGAGTGCGTTCATTCATTCGTCCAGTATTAACCGACAACACAAAAACAGGCAGCCTGGACATCATGCCCGGCTGCCTGTTTCATTGAATCCACAATGAATTACTTCACAATTTTCCTCGCTTCCAAATAGAAGCGTTTCTCATTGGCCTCCCCCATGGAGAAGGTTTTCCGGGGCAGGCGCCCATCCCGCACCACCGTGGGGAAGAGCTGGTCCTTGGGGAAGTCCGGCATCAGGATGCCCACCGCCCCTTCCTTGTCCACAATCTCATGGAGGGCTTCATCCCCGTGGACATAGTCCAGGGTGAAGCCAGCATGGTCCAGGGCTTCCTGCACGGCATCAATCACCAGGCGGCCTTTCGCCCCGGGCAGGGCCAGGGGGATGTTCTTCCCGTCTGCCACCAGGGTGATGTCCGGGGCCTCCTGGCTGACCACGGGCTCAAGGCCCGCCAGAGCATCCTCCACCGCCTGCTGGCTGCTGCCAAAGACTACCCGGTGGATGGGCTCAAACACCATGGCCGGGCTGTGAAGGTTGGTCAACTCCACCGTGGCAAAGCGGGCGGGATGGCTCTCCCACTCCTCCGGGCTGAGGCTGCCCTTGACCCGCATCCAGTTGGCCTTGGCGGCGGCCAGGGAATGGTTGCCGTCCCCCACGGCATACAGGGGGGTTTGCGCCGGCAGGGCGGCTTTCAGGGCGGTGAGGGTTGATGAAAGCATCTCCTGGGCAGGTCCCGGGCCGATGTGCCAGCCCCGGATGCGGCCGCCCTGCATCAGCAGCTCCAGGTCGTACAGCAGCTGAAAATCCTCCGTCATGGCGGCCAGACGGTTCAGCAGCTGGTCCTCCCGGTCGTCCACCACCAGCAGCACATGGGACAGCTCGATGGCGGACTGCATCCGCAGTTTGATCCGGGGCGGGATCCGGGACATCACCGTTTGCTCCGTGGCTCGGATTAAGGAGCGGCTGCCGGCCAGATATTCATACTCCTCCAGATCCACCGTCACCACCAGGCCCAGGCGGGTGCCGGACTGGGTCTGCCGCTCCACCAGGATGATGCCGGGGGGCAACTCATCAAACAGATCCCGGGCCAGGTAGTCATTCATGGCTGCGATGGCCTTACGGTTCAACTCCTCCGTGCGGTCCAGGAAGGCCTCGGGGATGATCAGCCGCAGGGTGGACGGCCGGGTGCCGATCTGCCGGTCCGCCTCCTGCCAGATCTCCGGCTGGGAGGTGTACTGGTCGCAGGCGATGATGGGCCAGAAATGGTTCAGGTGCTCCTTGCGGGGCAACAGGAAGCTGGCGGGCCGGATGCCCAGGGGGGTCCAATCAATCATGGGGCTCGTCTCTCCTTTAGTTGGCATTGACAGGAAGGCGGGCTTCCTTTGGGGATGATACCTCCGCCCGGGGCAGCCATCCCTGCGCCTTCAGGTACTGCACCGACTGGCGCAGGGATTCCTTGGTCTTGGTCTCCACCACCACGGTGGCCCGGGCCTGACCGGCCATCTCCAGGCGCTCCCTGATGGGGATGACCCCGGTGCCCAGGGCCTGGTGGTTGATCTTGTCCCAGCCGTCATGCAGGTGCATGTGCACCAGCCGGTCCTGATGCTGCCGGATGAAGGCCAGGTCCTGGTTGCGGGTGGCGTGGTCGTGGCCGGTGTCCAGGCACAGGCCGAAGGCGGGGGAGGACAGGAGCAGCTGGATGGCCGACAGCTCATAGTGCTCCCACAGGGTGGTGTTTTCAATGGCGATGCGCACATCGCTTCCGGCCACTGCCTGTGTGACCGCATCCCGGAAGGCCCGCACATTTTCCCGGAAGAAGCCGGGGTATTCCTGGTAAATGAAGTGCTTGCCCCCCGGCAGGTTCACGATGTTGCCCCGGGGGATGTGCATGTTGATGACGGGCATCCCGGCCTCCCTGGCCAGGTCAATGGCTTCCAGCATGGTGCGCAGGTAGGCCGCCCGCACATGGGGGTTGATGTCGAAGGGGTCAAAGCGGTCGTCCACGTGGAGGGTGAAGAAGATGCCCCGTTCCCCGGCCATGTCCTTCAGGGGCAGGCCTTCCAACACATCAAGGGAGCAGGTGGGGAAATTGCTGTTGAGTTCCACAAAGGAAAGCCCCTCCTTTACGCACAGGTCAACCGCTTCCTCGACGCTTGCGGTTTCCAGCAGAAAGGGCAGGCCAAACTGAATCCCGGCTTCCCTCATTCCCGGGCTCCCTTTTCCTGGGGAACGGAGTGGTGGTAGATCACCCGCACCTTCAGGATGTCCGGCTGGGCAGCCAATTGCGTGGTGAAGTCCTTGTGCACCTCGATGCCCACGTCAAAGATGGCCATGGCGGCGTCCCCCCGGCTGGCGGACACCATCTGATCGATGTTGATGCCGGCCTCCCCGAACAGGGTGGTCACCTTGCTCAAGATCCCCGGCACGTTCTTGTGCAGCACGATGATCCGGCTCAGGCGGGACACCTTGCCCAGGGTGATGTTTGGAAAGTTGACGGAATTGGTGATGTTGCCGTTGTTCAGGTAGTCCTGGGCCTGCTTCACCGCCATGATGGCGCAGTTCTCTTCGCTTTCTTCAGTGGCGGCCCCCAGGTGGGGCAGGATGATGGTGTTGGGGAAGCCCATCACCTTTTCGTTGGCAAAATCCGTCACATAGCGCTTCACCTTGCCGCTGGCCAGGGCCTGGCCCAGGGCTTCCTCGTCCACCAGCAGGTCCCTGGCGAAGTTCAGCAGCACCGCCCCTTCCTTGAAGTGGCTGATGCGCTCCTGGTTGAACATGCCGCGGGTTTTGTCAATCAGGGGCACGTGCAGGCTGATGTAGTCGCACTGGGCCAGCAGGTCGTTGAGCTGGGGCACCATGTGCACCTGCCTGGACAGCTTCAGGGCATACTCCACGGACATGAAGGGGTCGTGGCCCAGCACCTCCATCCCCAGGCTGACGGCGTCGTTGGCCACCAGGTGGCCCACAGCACCCAGGCCCACCACCCCCAGGCGCTTGCCCCGGATCTCCGTGCCGGAGAAAGCCTTCTTGTGTTTTTCAGCCAGGTCGGACAGCCCGGGATCCGGTTTCTGGGCCCTGAGCCAGTTGGCGCCGTCCAGCACCCCCCGGGAGGCCAGCAGCATCCCGGCCACCACCAGCTCCGCCACCGCGTTGGCATTGCCCCCCGGCGCGTTGAAGACCACCACCCCCTGGTCAGTGGCCCGGCCCAGGGGGATGTTGTTCACCCCGGCCCCGGCCCGGGCGATGGCCCGGAGGCGCTCCGGCAGCGCTGTTTCCAGCAGGTTTTTGGAGCGCACCAGCCACAGGTCCGCGTCGTTGATGTCCTCCGTCATGCTGAAATTGTCGCCAAATTCCTGCAGGCCTTTTTCTGAGATGTCATTGAGGAGGATCACTTTTCGTTGTTTCAGCATGGCTGCTTCCTTTCAAAGTCCTTGATGTATTCAATCAGGGCTGCCACCCCCTCAAGGGGCATGGCGTTATAGAGGCTGGCCCGCATGCCCCCCACGGTGCGGTAGCCCTTCAGGCCGATGAGGCCCTGCTGGGTGGCGCCTGCCACAAAGGCGGCGTCCTTTTCCTTGTCCCCGGTGGTGAACACCACGTTCATCAGGGAGCGGCTGTCCTGCTGCACCGGGGTTTTGAACAAGCTGCTCTCATCCAGGGCCTGATACAGCAGGGCCGCCTTGGCCTCGTTGCGCGCCTGTGCGCCTGCCAGGCCGCCGTGTTTGATCAGCCATTTCATCACCTTGCCGGTGATGTAGATGGCGTAGGCCGGCGGGGTGTTGTGCATGGAGCCCCCCTTGATGTGGGTGTCGTAGTGCAGCATCAGGGGCACCCCGGGGTCCAGCTCCTCCTTCACCAGGTCCTTCCGGACAATCACCACGGTCAGCCCCGCCGGGCCGATGTTCTTTTGCGCCCCGGCGTAGATGAGGCCGTAGCGGGGGATGTCGATGGGCCGGGAAAAGAAGCAGGAGGACATGTCGCTCACCAGAGGGACGCCCCCGGTGTCCGGCAGGCTGTGGTACTGGGTGCCGTAGATGGTGTTGTTTTCACACAGGTGCACATAGTCAATCCCGTCCCGCAAGGGCAGGTTTTGAAGGCTGGGAATCCGGTCAAAGCCGGTGTCTTCGCTGGTGGCCAGCGCATGGACATCGGTGTAGCGGGCGGCTTCCTTGGCCGCCTTCTCCGCCCAGACGCCGGTGATGATATAGTCCGCCCTGCCCTTTTTGCTCAGGTTCATGGGAGCCATGGCAAACTGCAGGGTGGCCCCGCCCTGGAGGAAGAGGACGGCGTAGTCTTCCGGGATCCCGGCCAGGGTCCGGATGTCCGCCTCCGCCTCCTGAATGATCTGGTCAAAGGCAGCGCTTCTGTGGCTCATCTCCATCACGGACATGCCGCTGCCGCGGTAATCCAGCATTTCTGCCGCGGCCTCCCGCAGCACCTCCTCCGGCAAGGTGGCGGGCCCGGCATAAAAATTATACGTTCTTCCCATGGGCATTTCCCTTTCATGGCAGTTGTGGGCATGGTTTTGTTGCACTCCTATCATACCCGGATTGCGCCTTCTTCCCCTTTGTGCACAGGAAAAAACCACCCTTCAAAATGGGTGGCTTTCATGTGATCTTCCGTTTGCTTCAGCCTACGATCTCCCCGGTGGTGGACAGGGTGATCACCTCATAGGGGATGGTCTTGCCGCAGACCACCAGGGCCTGTTCCGCCGCCTGCTGCAGCCCGCCGCAGCAGGGCACCTGCATGCGGATCAAGGTGAGGGAGCGGATGTCGTTTTTCGCGATGATCTCTGCCAGCTTCAGGGCATAATTGGCCTCGTCCAGTTTGGGGCAGCCGATTAAGGTCACCTTCCCCTGCATGAACCGCCGGTGGAAATCCCCGTGGGCGTAGGCGGCGCAGTCCGCCGCCAGCAGCAGGTGGGCGCCTTCAAAGAAGGGCGCATTGACGGCCACCAGCTGCAGCTGCACGGGGAAGTTCTGAAGCCGGCTGTCCTTCCCGGCCGGTTCCTCCCCGGGTTCTTTCTTTTCCGCTTTCAGCTGCGCCATCCGGGCTGCCACCGCCTCCTTGTCAAAGGGGGCAGCCACCCGGGTTTCAAAGGTGATGGCCTCGGTGGGGCAGGCGGGCAGGCAATCCCCCAGCCCGTCACAATAATCGTCCCGCAGCAGCCGGGCCTTGCCATCCACCATGTGGATGGCTCCTTCATGGCAGGCGTCCACGCACAGGCCGCAGCCGTTACACAGTTCCTGGTTGATGTGAATGATCTTGCGCTTCATGGGTCCTCCGTGGTGATGTTTTGGGGCGTCGCCCCGACAGGGAATTATACAGCAAATCCCGGCCCTTGTCCTGGTGGATTTCGCGATTTTCGTTTAGGTAAAAACCCGGTCGGGTAAGAAATAACAGAACCCGATTAAACAAGAAAGGTTGGTTTCATTGTGAAACACAAAAAATTGCTATTGCTGGGGCTGCTGCTGGTCGCCGCCATCTTCCTGGTTGGCTGCACCACCACCCCCGCACCCAAGACCACCGCCACAGATGCCCCTGTCGTGACCGACGCACCTGCCGAGAACCCTGCTGACACCCCTGTGGAGGAAGTGACAGACAGCGTGGGGGACGCAGTCGAAGGCGCCCAGGAAACCGTGGAGGAAGTCCTTGAGGAAGTCAAGGAAACGGCTGAGGAAGTCAAGGAAGAGGTAGAAGGCGCCGTGGATGAGGCCAAGGAAACGGCCGAGGAAATTAAGGACGCCGTGGAAGACGCCCTCAAGCCCGATCCCATCTACCTGTCCCTGGAGGAGCTCAAGGAGTTCAACGGCAAGGACGGCAAGCCCGCCTATGTGGCCGTGGATGGCGTCATCTACGACATGACCAAGTCCGTGCCCTGGAAGGACGGCATGCACAACGGCTTTGAGGCCGGCAACGACCTCACCAAGAACATCAAGGAAGACTCCCCCCATGGGGTCATCAACCTGGAGCGGGTGCCGACCATCGGCTTTGTCAAACTGGAGCTCACCTTAGAGCAGCTCAAGGAGTTCAACGGCAAGGACGGCAAGCCCGCCTATGTGGCCGTGGACGGCGTCATCTATGACATGACCAAGTCCGTGCCCTGGAAGGACGGCATGCACAACGGCTTTGAGGCCGGCAACGACCTCACCAAGGAGATCAAGGAAGTCTCCCCTCATGGGGTCATCAACCTGGAGCGGGTGCCGGCCATCGGCATCGTGGTGGAGTGATTCCGCTTGCTAAGTACACGCTATTGAAATAATATCATGGAAACCCCTGCCGGTCCCCAGGGCCGGCAGGGTTTGAGGTAAGTATGGATTTCAGGGTTTTGGGCTGGGTGCTGGTGGGGCTGGCGGTGGTGTCCGCCTCCCCCTACTGGCTCCGCATGCTGAACAAATGGACATTCAAGACCAAGGCAAAATGGTTCACAAAACTGCTGCGCACCCTGCGCCCCGTCCACAAGGTGACCGGGCTGCTGCTGGCGGTGCTGGCAATCGTACATGCCTATCTGGCAACCGGCAAGTTCATCAGCCTGCACACCGGCAGCCTGGTTTTCCTGGGCTTTCTGCTGACGGTGCTTTTGGGCATCGCCCATTATTACAAGAAGGACAAGCGGGCTTTCAAAGGCCACAAGGTGATGGCCCTCTTGAGCTTCCTGTTCTTCCTGCTGCACTTGATTGAGCCCTGGGCCTTTGGCAAGTGGTTCGGCATCTGGTAAGTGCCGCTGCACGTCTGAAAGCATCGCCCGGCCCTGACCCTGGCGGTGCTTTTTTCATCGCCCGCTTCATCAGGCCCGGGGAATGATGGTATACTCAGGGCATCATCAGGAACCAGGAGGCAGCCATGAAATGTGAGCAGTGCGGTGCTTCCCACCACCCGGACAGCCATCAATGCGCCTACTGCGGCGCCTGGCTGCCAGCCGCCCGCCGGCAGCAGGAGCAGGCAGCCCCGCCGCAGCAGATTGTCTACAACCTGTACCAGACGGCCCAACCCCGCATTTCGCCCAAAAGCCGCTGGGCAGCCCTTGTGATGTGCTGGTTTCTGGGCATCCTGGGGGTCCACCGCTTCTATGTGGGCAAGATTGGCACCGGCCTGCTGTACCTGTTCACAGGCGGTCTGCTGGGCATCGGCGTGATGGCGGACCTGATCGCCATCCTCTTTGGCGGCTTCCGGGACAAGGACGGCCTGAAACTGAAAGAGTAAACATCAAAAAACGCAGGCTCACCGCCTGCGTTCCGTTACAAAACGAGCCTTACACCACGTCATACCCCTGGTTTTCAATGGCCTCCTGCATCTGCGGGGGGCTTGTTTTTGTGGCGTCATAGTGAACCGTCACCTCGCCGGCGTCCAGGCTGACCTGGGCATTTTGTACCCCGTCAAGGGCCATCAGGGCATCCTGCACCGCCTTCACGCAGTGCTGGCAGGACATGCCGCTGACCTTGAGAACAAGCTGTGTCATGGGTTCTTCCTTTCTTTTTTGAATGAGAAGCGCTTCAGGCGCAGGGCGTTTGCCAGCACCGACACCGAGCTTAAGCTCATGGCCGCCGCCGCAATCATGGGGGAGAGGAGGGGCCCGCCAAACAGGTGCAGCAGGCCGGCTGCCACCGGGATGCCCAGCACGTTGTAGGCAAAGGCCCAGAACAGGTTCTCCCGGATGGTTTTGATGGTGCGCCGGGACAGGGCGATGGCGGCGGGCACATCCATGAGGTCGGAGTGCATCAGTACGATGTCCGCAGATTCCATGGCCACGTCGGTGCCGGAGCCGATGGCGATGCCGATGTCCGCCTGCACCAGGGCCGGGGCATCGTTGATGCCGTCCCCCACCATGGCCACCTTCCGGCCCTGGTCCATCAGGGCCTGCACCTGCATGGCCTTGTCCTGGGGCAGCACGTCGGAGATCACCTGGCTGATGCCGGCGTCCTCCGCAATGGCCCGGGCGGTCAAGGCATTGTCCCCGGTGAGCATCACCACGGACAACCCCAGGTCCCTAAGGGCCGCCACCGCCTGCTTGCTGGATTCCTTGATGATATCTGCCACGGCGATGATGCCGGCCAGGCTGCCGTTCACCGCAAAGAACATGGGGGTCCTGCCTTTTTCGGCCAGCAGGTCGGCCTCCCCCTGGTGGGCGGTGAGGGTGATGCCAGATTCCTCCATCAGCTGGCGGTTGCCGGCCAGCACCTGGGCGCCTTTGATCATGGTCTTGATCCCCCGGCCGGAGAGGGCGGTGAAGCCCGTGGCGGCATCCAGGGCCAGGCCCTGCTCCCTGGCCTGGGCCACAATGGCCTGACCCAGGGGGTGCTCGCTGTCCTGCTCGGCGCTGGCGGCCAGCTGCAGCAGGCTGTCCTGGGTGAAGTCCCCTGCCGGCAGGATGTCCGTCACCCGGGGCTGGCCCAGGGTGAGGGTGCCGGTCTTGTCCAGCACCACGGTGTCCAGCCGGTGGGCGGTTTCCAGGGCCTCCCCGGATTTGATGAGGATGCCGTGCTCGGCGCCCTTGCCGGTGCCCACCATGATGGCGGTGGGGGTGGCCAGCCCCAGGGCGCAGGGGCAGGCGATCACCAGGACGGAGATGAAGATGGTGAGGGCAAAGGTGATGTCCCGGGTGGCGATATACCAGGCCACCCCGGCGATGAGGGCAATAGCCGCCACCGTGGGCACAAAGATGCCCGAGACGGTGTCCGCCAGTTTGGCGATGGGGGCCTTGCTGCCCTGGGCTTCCTCCACCAGGCGGATGATCTGGGCCAGGGCCGTGTCGTCCCCCACCTTCTGAGCCTTGAATCGGAAGGCCCCGGTGGTGTTCACCGTGGCGGCATAGACGCTGTCCCCGGGGCCTTTGTCAACGGGCATGCTCTCCCCGGTCAGCATGGATTCGTCCACTGCGGTCTGGCCGGACAGGATGATGCCGTCCACCGGGATGCTGGCCCCGGGGCGCACCAGCAGGGTGTCCCCGATCTCCACCTCCTGCAGCGGGATCTCCACTTCCCGGTCCTCCCGGATAATGAGGGCGGTGGCCGGGGCCAGGTTCATCAGCTTGCGCACCGCTTCCCCGGTGCGGCCCTTGGACACCGCCTCCAGGGTTTTGCCCAGCAGGATCAGGGCGATGATCACCCCGGCGGATTCAAAATACAACGCGTGGGCGGCGTGATGATCCCCCTGTATGATCCGGTAGGTGCTGTACAGGCTAAACAGGAAGGCGGCGGCGGTGCCCATGGCGATGAGGCTGTCCATGTTGGGGCCGCCGCTCAAAATAGCCTTGGTGCCGGAGGTGTAAAACTTGTAGCCCGCGCCGATGATGGGCAGGGTAAGGAAGAGCTGCACCAGGGCAAAGGCCAGGGGCTGCCTGTCCGGGTGGATGGCATCCGGCACCGGCAGGCCCACCATGGGCCCCATGGCGATGTAGAGGAGGGGCAGGGCGAAGATCACCGCCACCATCAGCTTGCGCCACTGGCGCTTCATCTCCCGCTCCCTGCGCTGCCGGGCTTCCTCCGCGGCGGAGGCCTGGCGGACCTCCAGGGGCTCATAGCCCAGGGCGCGGATCTTGTCCTTGATGGCGCTCAAGCGAATCACCGCCGGGTCATAGGCGATCACGGCCTGCTCGTTGGCCAGGTTCACGCTGATGCGGGTGATGCCGGGGGTTTTGCCCAGCACCTTCTCAATCCGGGCGGAGCAGGCGGCGCAGGTCATCCCCCCGATGGGCAGGCTCACCTGCTGGTGCTGCTGCTGCTCCCTGGCGGCATAGCCCAATTGCTTGACCGCCTCCTGAATGTCCTGGCTGCTGATCTGATCCTCGTCAAAGGCCACCGTCATCTTCTCGCTGGCCAGGTTTACATGGGCGCTCTTGACGCCCGCTTTCCGGGCCAGCACCTTTTCAATCCGCGCGGAGCAGGCCGCGCAGGTCATGCCTTGTACATCAAACACCTGGTGTTTCATCAATCTCTCCTGATGGGGTCGGTCTGATACGAACCATCTAACCGCCCCCATGATACGCCTTGTAGGCCGTCCGAACAAGTACGCACTATTTTGTGGTATACTACCTAAAATGATAGTAATGGAGGCCCGCCCATGGACCAGCACAAGCACCTGAACTGCCCGGTGGACGCCACCCTGCGCCTCATCGGCGGCAAATACAAGGCCCTCATCCTCTGGCACCTGATTGACGGCCCCCTGCGCTACGGCGCCCTGTCCCGGATCATCCCCCAGGCCACCCCCAAGATGCTCACCCAGCAGCTGCGGGAGCTGGAGGCGGACGGCCTCATCAGCCGCACCGTCTACCCGGTGGTGCCTCCCCGGGTGGACTATGCCCTGACCGCCTTTGGCCACAGCCTGGTGCCGGTTTTATCCGTGATGTACGACTGGGGGGAGGATTATATGAAGGAACGGGGGATTGCCATCACCTGTTCCATGAAAGCAGCATCAACCTGAGGGCGTCCAGGGCGGCCTGGGTGGCCTGGGTGCGGTGGTAGTCCAGCCCCCGTGGGGGCAGGGGCCGGGTGAAGGTCGTGGTTTCCCTGTCCAGGGAGACGGCGCAGGTATAGCCCTTCTCCGCCAGGGCGATCACCATGGCAGCCTGGGTGTGGCAGCGGCTGCGCAGCTGCTGGGACAGGAGGGCGCAGGTGCGCTCGGTGTCCACATCCGGCTCAATGGCGATGTCCATGGCCTGCTTGAGCACCGGCAGGTTGGGAGCGGACAGGCAGGGCCCGCAGACATTGGGGGCCATTGGGGTGCTCTGCAGCCGCTGGGCCATCAGGCCCGCGGTGCCGGCCTCGGCTACGGCAATGCGCAGGTGACGCTCCCGCAGCAGGGCGGTCACCAGGGTTTCCAGGTTCTGGATGTCCACCCCGTAGGCGTGCCGGCCCAGGCGCCGCACCACCTCCTCCACCACCGGCGCCAGCACCAGGTTGGCTTCCGCCTGGCTGGCGGCCCGGCAGGTGATGCGCACATAGGCTTCCCCGTTGCTGGCATAGGGGGCCAGGGTGGGGTTGGTGCCCCGGTCAATCAGGTCATGCAGCATCTCCGCCATCTGGCTTTCCCCCAAAGACACCACCCGGACAACCCGTGAATACAGGCGGCCGGTGGCAAACTGGGCCAGGAAGGGGGCCACCTGGCTGTCAAACATGGGCTGCATTTCCCGGGGCGGGCCGGGCATCAAAATGGCGATGTGCCCCTCATCGCTAAACAGGATGCAGCCGGGGGCCGTGCCCTGGGCATTGGCCAACAGGATGCCCCCCTCAGGCATCAGGGCCTGTTTTTCGTTGCTCTTGGGCATCACCCGGCCGGTGAGGGCATAAAAATCCCGGATGCCGGCCAGGGCGGCCTCATCCATCACCAGCTGCCGCCCGAAGCAGGCGGCCACGATTTCCTTGGTGAGGTCGTCGCTGGTGGGGCCCAGGCCGCCGGTGAACAGCAGGATCTCCGCCCGGGCCATGGCCCCTCGGACCGCCTGCTCCATCCGGCCGGGGTTGTCCCCCACCACCGTCTGGACATACAGGTCCAGGCCCAGCCTGGACAGGCCCTGGGCCAGAAAATGGGCGTTGGTGTTGAGGGTGTCCCCCAGCAGCAACTCCGTGCCCACGCTGATGATCTCGCAACGCTTCTGCTTCATGCGCCCCCCACAGGCAAATCTGCCGTCAATCCAGGAAGTATACCCGCTTGCGTCTGGGTTTATAACAAAATACCCCGCTGTACCCTGGCACAGCGGGGAGGATTGGAAACCGGATGTCAGTCAATGGGGATGATGCGCTGCTCCCGGTCTGCCTGGTAGGCGTTTTCCAGCAGCACCGTCAGCGCCAGGGCCTTGTCCAGGTCAAAGGGGATGGGGCTGCCATGCAAAATGCCGTCCAGCCACTGCCGCAGGGCGGGGGGCAGGGGGGCGGGCAGCTGGTCCGGGATGTACCAGCCCTCCTTCACCAGATTGCTGCGCATCTTGATCTGGCCCTTCACCGAAATGATGGCGCCCTCGGTGCCCAGCAGCTCGAAGCAGTCGCTGTTGTAGGGGGAGATGAAGCCGGTTTCCAGCACGGCGATGGCCTGGTTTTCAAAGGCTACCACCGACACCGCGTTGTCATCCACCCCGCCTGGGGCCACGGTGTTGTTGAACATGGAGGTGATCCGGGCCGGTTTGCCCAGCAGGTGGCTGGCCACATACATGGGATGGCAGCCCAGGTCCATCATGGCGCCGCCGCCTGCATCCTCCACCTTATACCAGTACTCCGGCAGCCAGCCCGCCAGGGCGCCGTTGTGGGCCATGCGGTAGCGCAGGTAGTGCACCCGGCCCAGCAGCCCCTGGTCCACCGCCTGTTTACACAGCTGGGTCAGGGGGCTGGTCAGCTGGGGGAAGGAGATGCAGAACTTCACCCCCGCTTCCCGGATGGCGGCGGCGATGGCCTCGCAGTCTTGTACCGTCGTGGCCAGGGCCTTCTCCGTGAAGATGTGCTTGCCGGCCCGGGCCGCCTTCACCATCACCTCCCGGTGCATGGTGGTGGGGGTGTCCACCACCACAGCGTCCACGTCGGCCCGCTGCAAGGCCAGGTCCAGGTCCTTTTCAAAGGGAACCCCCAGTTCCGAAGCCCAGGCGGCGCCCCGGGCTGCATCCTCATCCCACACACAGGTGATCCGGGCATCGGGCTGCGCCTGCACCTGCCTGGCATAGTCCACGGCATGCACATGCCATTTGGACAGCATCAATATTCCAACCATTTTTCCCTCCGCTTCCCCTTGCCGCAGCAGGGGGTATTTCATGGCAACAGTATAGCATACCAAACTCAATCATAAACGCATCCATGAGCCTGCTCTTTTTCGCCTCCGCGTTGCTTCGTTCAGTCAGAGAACGCTGCGCCATAATCTTCTTCATTCTTTAAACCCAGGGGGCTGCCGCGTTTGCGGCAGCCCCTTACCATAATGATAGACTGTTTAGAACTTACAAAACCCCTGCGCAGCACCGCCGCGCCGGCTTATACTAAACGCACTCATTAATGCTTCCATGAATCGGTCTTTTTGCGCCTCTGCGTCGTCTCATTCACTCAGCGTAGGCTACGGCTACGCCTCGTTCCTTCGACTTAGCAGAGCCATCAAAAATCCTCGATCCATGAGTGCATTAACTCGTGTGTTTAGTATTACATGATGCTGCGGAAGCCCTTGCCCACCACGTCGGAGGTGTTGGTGATCAGCATAAAGGAATCAGGGCTGTTTTCCCTGATAAAGTTCCGCAGCAGCACGGCCTGCCGGGAGTTCACCACGGTGATGATCAGGCTGCGCTGCTCCCCGGTGAAGGCGCCGTGGCCGTCAAACAGGGTGGCGCTGCGGCCCACCTCATGGATGATGAACTGGCGGATCAACTCGTCATCCGTGGTGATGATGTGGAAATAGCGCTGCTGCATCAGGGTGTTGAGGCTGGCCTGGAGCACGGCGCCCCAAATGATCAGGCCAAAGAGGGAGAAGAGCCCGGTTTTCACGTCAAACACAAAGAAGGTGGCGATGGTGGCGGCCAGGTCCACCATCAGCAAGGCCGCGCCGATGCTGTAAATCCGGGTGTATTTTTTCAGGATCATGGCCACCACGTCGGTACCCCCGGAGGAGGCCCCCACGGAAAACAGCAGCCCGCCGCCCACGGCGGTCATCAGCATGGAAAACATCAATTCCATAAAGGGCTGGTCGGTGAGGGGGCGGCTGAGGGGAATGAAATGCTCAAACACAAACAGCAGCCCGGTGAACAGCAGGGTGCCGTAGATGGTTTTCACCCCGAAATCCCGCCCCAGCACCATGAGGCCGATGACCAGCAGGGCAATATTCAGCAGGTTGGACAGGCCCGTGGCCGAAATCCAGGGCAGCAGGTGGGCCACCACCACCGACAGGCCGGTGACACCGCCGGTGGAAAAATTGTTGGGAAACTTGAAAAAATACACCCCTGCCGCCGACAGCAGGATGGCGACGGTCATGGTGGCGTAGTCCCTGACGGTGTGGTTGTTGAATGTTTTCATGGTGACCCCCTGATGCTGTTGTCATGCCTGCCGGCAGCGCTGTGCTTGCCGCCTGTCCGGCCGCATAGGATGGTACACGAAGACCGGGCGGGTTTCAATGTGTGCGGCGGGATTCTTGCAAAACAGCAGCAAACTTGCAGCAGCAGCGCCCCCGCGCCTGGCGGGGGTGATGCCCGAGCCCGGCACATCGCTGGGCTGGCAAACATCCTGTTCAATGACAAAAGCCCCTGAAACCTGCTGTGGTTTCAAGGGCTTTTTCATGGTGGGATTAATTGGGCTCGAACCAACGACCTCCACGATGTCAATGCGCAAAATGGGTGTTTTCTAAGTTTGTAGAATGCTGAAAAGTGTTGAAAAATATAGCTTTTCTGCTTTCTGGTGTTGCGTGGATTTGCCCAGATTTTTCTGGGTAGGGGTATTCATAGGGGTACAGTTTCAGGATGATTAAAAAGTGAATTCGTACACAAGTGGAACTTTCAAATGGGTATTAGAGACTTAAAACACTCAAAATGCGTTTCATTTAATACATAGCAGCCATCCGTGGGGAAACTGAAACAAAAGTTGGCATAATCCTCTCAGTAACTCTTGAGCACTTGGTGGAGTCCGCTTCTAGTATAGAGACCATATGAGCTATCTAAGTTTGAATTTGCAAATTCTGGTTCACCCACACCGTCATCTCGCCCGGTTCCCGATTACCCCATGAATGGTAAGGAACGAAAGTCAATTCCACATCCTCAAGGACTGGAAGTTTATCTGAGTACAAGCCTTCCGCCCATTCTTGCTGTGAAATACGGACTCCTTTAGCTTTCAGAATTGGCAATTCACCAAATCCGTCCTTGAAGGTTTCCGT
>Ga0209510_1000428_pt1 | contig 58902 bp, 50 predicted proteins | sample BiotimSIPDNA_FD_185749 | JGI IMG/M metagenome (GOLD analysis project Ga0209510, IMG submission 185749) | Anaerobic biogas reactor microbial communites from Washington, USA - Biogas_R1 time_0 SIP DNA (SPAdes) (version 2) | ecosystem: Engineered > Bioreactor > Anaerobic > Unclassified | place...
CTGTTCTTTTTAGGATTCTCGGGCGCCCTGTTGCATGTGCTGAACCATTCGCTATTCAAATCGCTGCTTTTCTACTCAGCCGGTTCAGTGTATCAGCAAACCCACACCCGCGATATGGAGAAATTGGGCGGGTTGATAAAGCAAATGCCCAAAACGGCAATATTGTTCCTGATTGGCGCTATTGCCATTGGGGGTATGCCACCCTTCAACGGATTTGTGTCGGAATTCATTTTATATAACGGCCTGATTGAAGCGTTGAAAACGGGTGATATTACACAAACCAGTCTTGTAATTTTATCATTTGCAGGGCTTAGCCTCATTGGAGGGCTTTCTATCCTTACCTTTTCGAAAACATTTGGGGTGGTTTTTCTTGGCTCACCACGGAAAAAATTGCATACAGTTCCGCAAGAAGTGTCGAAAATTATGCTGTTTCCGCAATACATTATTGTAGCAGTAATGCTTCTTGTTGCTTTCTTTCCGCGCTTTTTCCTGAATAGTATTCAATGTATACTTCAAGACGGCTTGAAGAATATTGCCATTTTTTCGTCAGTTGCCAGTTATTCAGACAATATTGTTGCTGTTAACTATTATTTTATTTTATTGTTGGTCGTTGTAGGAATAATTTGGGGAATTCGTTCGCTAATGGTGAAAAACCGGGAACAGCAAACCGAAGGAACCTGGGGCTGCTCCTATGTTGCCCCCAATAGCAAAATGCAGTATACCGGGAAATCGTTTTCGAAACCGTTGGGAAAGGTATTCAGTTTTTTACTGATAGAGGAGAAGAAATATGCAGAACTTTCTGATGGTGAAATATTTCCAAAGAAGCGAAAATATGTATCGCACTATAAAGACTTTTTTGAGTACTATATTTTTAACTTTGTTACTCAACGGATAGTGTTTAGTGCCAATTATTTCAAGTTTATACAAAATGGCCGTATGCAATCGTATGTATTATATGGAATTTTGTTTGTGGTACTTATAGTTGTCCTCACTGGATTAAATGTTTTAAAATGAGTAACATATCTGCTTATCTGCTGATGCCTTTGTTGGCTGTTGTTGCCATCCCCTTTATGAAGGAGAAAGCAAAAGCAATAGTTACATATTTAGAACTCTTGCTGGTTGCCGGGTTATCGTCTGCGATAGCTATTAGCGCAATTGTCGGAGGAGCCGAAGAATATGTTTTTGGCGGGAGTGCGGTAACTGGCCCAATCAGGCTCCAGATTGATGCTCTTTCGGCATGGTTTATTCTTATTATCAATATTGTTTTTATTACAGGGGGCTTTTATGGAATTTTCTACCTTAAAGCATACCGGGAGCAACAAAAGCAGATTTCATTGCACTGCATTGCATTCATTGTGCTTCACCTGTCTCTTGTAAGTCTTTGCGTTATACAGAACAGCCTTGTGTTTCTCATTACTTGGGAACTGATGGCTCTTTCGGCATTTATTGCAGTAATTTTTGAAGGAGATAAGATGTCGACATTGAAAGCGGGTATTAATTACCTGATTCAGTCCCATGTTTCTATTCTTTTTCTGATGCTGGGTTTTATCTGGGTTGCTGTGAAAACCGGTAGTTTTGATTTTGCATCTATTACTGAATATTCACAGTCGAACCCCACTTCGGTTGGTCTTTTCCTTTTCATTTGCTTCTTTATAGGTTTTGCTTTCAAAGCGGGCTTTATCCCGTTTCATACCTGGTTGCCCCATGCTCATCCGGCGGCTCCTACCCATATTTCGGGAATCATGTCGGGAGTGCTTATTAAGATTGGGATTTATGGAATTATGCGGATGTTGGTATTAATAAAAACTGACTATACCAGTATAGGCTATTTCATTCTGATTATTTCGGCCATCTCGGGGTTATATGGAGTAATGCTGGCAATTATTCAGCACAATGTTAAAAAGTTACTTGCTTATCATAGTATCGAGAATATTGGTATTATTGGTATGGGGATAGGCATTGGGTGTATTGGCCTTGGCAATGGTAATCAATTGGTTGCCTGGTTAGGTTTTTCGGGGGCATTGTTGCACACTTTAAACCATGCACTGTTTAAATCCTTGCTGTTTTATACTGTAGGCATTGTTTATCAGGCGACTCATACGTTAAATATTGAGCATCTAGGCGGGCTTATTAAGAAAATGCCCCACACAACCCTATTATTTCTTATAGCAGCTGTTGCCATTTGCGGTATTCCGCCACTGAATGGTTTTGTTTCTGAGTTTTTGATTTACAGCAGCTTATATCAATGGGTACAAAATGCTACGCTCGTCCCGCTTATTGTGATTATTTTTTCAACCCTGGCACTTGTGCTCATTGGAGGGTTGGCCCTTTTTTGTTTTACCAAAGCATTTGGGACAATTTTCTTAGGGGAACCAAGGAAAAAATTCGTACACGGAATACATGAAGCTCCGGCTATTCAGCGTATTCCTTTATATTTTATTGCTCTTCTTATTGTTGGTATAGGGATTTTTCCTCAGGGATTTTTTGGAGTAGTCAGCCATGCAACTTCTGTGCTCACAGGAAACAGGGTAGGGGAGTTTGCTCCAATTCAGGGAAGTATTGCTGATACATTGCAATACATCGGACTTGCTTCAACAGGTTTTATCGTGCTTATTGTGTTGATGTTCCTTCTGCGGAAGTTGGTCACAAAAAACAGGGTTACCACATCTTCGGTTACCTGGGGGTGCGGATATGTTTCACCCACACCAAAGTTACAATACACCGCATCATCGTATGTAAGGAGTTATAGTAAACTATTTGGTCATTTGCTGTTAATTGGCCAAAAAGAAAAGCCTGTATCGGGAATCTTCCCCGAACATGCAGCCCTTAAGACGCATCCTTATGATCGTTTGGAAAAGAGCTTGATAGACAGGCCAATAAGAGGAATTAAGAGCTTTTTAGGAAAGTTTGTATTCCTTAATAACGGGAAATTGCAATTCTCGATATTATACGGGATAATATTTATCATTTCACTGATAATGATCCCGTTGGTATATGGATTGATTCTGGATTTTTTTGAATTTATAAAACAACTATAATTATGTTGAGCCTATTTTTAATTGTAATAGCTGCCTTCTTTTTCACTGGCATTGTGGTGCGCACCAAAAGCCTTGCTTCGGGAAGGAAAGGACCAGGAATTATGCAGCCAATCAAAGATGTTATACGTCTTTTCAAAAAAGGGGCTGTATACAGCAAAACAAGCAGTATCATCTTTCAAATTGCACCAACAATCTACTTTTCATCGGTAGTGATGGCTATGCTTGTTGTTCCTTTCGGTCAATCAAAAGGGTTGATTAGTTTCAATTGCGATTTTATCTTTTTTGCATATGTTTTGGCGTTAGGCAAGTTTTTCAGCATTATATCGGCACTCGACACCGGAAGTAGTTTTGAGGGAATGGGTGCCAGCCGCGAAGCATTGTATTCGATGTTTGCCGAACCGGCTTTATTCATCCTTATGGGCTCATTTGCCTTGCTTACAGGGTATACGTCTTTTCAGGAAATATTTGCGGCATTGCATATTGGCTCGTACCTGAGTTATGCCTTGGCTACACTGGCAACTTTTGTTCTGGTAATGATTGCTATGATTGAAAATAGCCGTATGCCTATCGACGATCCTAAAACGCACCTTGAACTCACCATGATACACGAAGTTATGATCCTCGATAACAGTGGCTTCGATCTGGGACTTTTGCTAAGTGCCGGATACTTGAAATTTGCCATTTACGGAGCGCTCATTGTAAACCTTTTTGTGGGGATGGTAGATTATCAGTATGCGATACCCTTGTTCTTTATTATCCAGTTCCTTATGGCTGTTGTCGTGGGGCTGATTGAATCGTTTATGGCCCGTTTCAGAATGAACCATAACGCACAGTTTATTGTGGCGCTCACATCGGTTTCGCTCTTGATATTCTTCGGAGCCATACTCATTTTAGGGAAGTTCAATTAACGATAAAAAATGTAAAACAATGATAGACGTACTTCTGATAGTTTTCATCATCACGCTATTCTATCTTTCGATAGCCAACCGACTGTTGTCGTACACTAAAGTACTGGCAGTTCAGGGCGTGTTGCTTTTCTTTGTCGTGTTTCTTCAGTTGAATGAGATTAACACGTTGAACTTGGTGTTGATCATGCTCGAGACCATTGTTTTCAAGGCGGTGGCTGTACCTATGTTTTTAGCATATCTGCTAAGGCGGAACAATATCACCCGAGAGGCTGAGCCTTATCTTCCCAACTTTGTTTCGTTGCTGATAACAACAGCCATAGTGATTGCAACCATATTGCTTTCGAACAGCATAAAAGATACTCATCTGGATAAGATGTTCTTTGTTGTAGCCCTTTCGACCATATTTTCGGGTTTGTATATAATTGCTTCCCGAAGGAAAATTATTACCCATGTTATGGGCTATATGATTATTGAAAACGGGGTTTTTGTGCTTTCGCTGGCTGTGGGGAACGAAATGCCGCACTTGGTGAACCTGGGCATTATGCTCGATATTTTTGCCAGTGTACTCATTCTGGGCATTTTTCTCAATAAAATTGGAGACGTATTTAAAGATGTTGACGTAGAGCAACTTACTAACCTCAAGGATTATTAACCGTTAAAGCAGATCAAATGATTGGAATATATCTGATAGGAGCATTTTCAATAGTAATCGGACTCTTTTTCATCCGGAACAAACAACTTACCTTCGGGCTTCTTGGCCTGTTTCTGGTGTTGCAATGGATACTTACATTCTATTCATACAATAACTTAAGGAGTACCGATTTAACCTATTTTACCTATGATTCGCTTGCATTCTTGCTCTTGGTTACAATGAGTATTATTTCGGTAGCTGCAATTTTTCATAGTCACATTTACCTCGAGGACCAACCGGCACCTCCCGAAACCCGTTCAATATATTATGCATCTATAGTGCTTTTAATCACAGCGATAAGTGCTGGATATTTGGCCAATCACATTGCCGTTACCTGGATTTTCACCGAAATTACCACCTTGAGTGCTTCTGCCTTAATATACCATCACCGGAACAAATTAGCCCTCGAAGGAACCTGGAAATATGTATTTATTTGTGCTATAAGCATCACCTTTGTATTCATCGGTATCCTGTTTTTAAGCCTTGCTCTTGAACAGGCAGGTTCTCAGGATCTTAGTTACACTAATCTTGTTACGAATAGTGCTAAACTGAACCCGTTTTGGCTGCGCCTGGCTTTCTTGTTTATTTTTACTGGTTTTACGGCGAAGCTTGGCTTAGTGCCAATGTTTACTGCCGGTATCGATGCTAAAGACAAAGCCCCGGCACCCGTTGGAGCCTTGCTTTCGAGCGTGCTGATGAACCTTGGTTTTGTGGGCATCTTCAGGTTTTATATTGTGGTTGCCAATACACCGCTTCACCACTGGGCCAATATGGTAATTGGTATTGCTGCTTTCTTGTCGGTTTTTGTATCGACAGTGTATATGATTAAAGTAAAGAACATAAAACGTATGCTCGCCTATTCGGGTATAGAGCACATGGGATTGGTTATGTTGGGTGTGGCTGCCGGAGGTGTTGGCTATTATGCTGCCATTTTGCACATTATTCTTCATGCTTTTGTAAAGTCAAGCTTATTTCTGCAGTTCACCCAGCTGTATAGGGTGTTTCAGAACAAAAGTATTTACAATGTTGGAAATTATTTCAAATATAATACTGCCGGTGCCATGGTGTTGCTCACTGGTTTCATTAGTGCCACAGCCATGCCCCCTTCGGGTCTTTTTGTGAGCGAATTCATGATATTCCGCTCGCTTTTCGAGGCTAAGCAAATTATTGTTCTTGCCGCTTTGCTTCTGTTGCTCACTATTATTATATGGGCTTTTGGAAAAAATATTCTTAAAATCCTTTTTGTTCCTCCAGTTGATTTCGACGATAGCAATGTGCCGAAAATTAGCCCGTGGGAATCTCTTTCGCAGTTTGTTCTGCTTGCACTGGCCATTTATTTGGGGCTTAACCCGCCTGCCGAATTGGTCGAACTGATTAAAGAAAGTATAATGCTTTTACCTCAATGACATGAATTACATACAGATAGAAAATAATACCACCATTGGCATTGCCGAAATTCCTGAGGTAAGTTATCCTGTTTTTTTCGATGAAATATCGAAATTGATGACTGGGCAAACCGAAAGGCATTGCGCCAATTATTTTGGATATCGCCTGAATGGAAAAATTAAATTGATATGTTGCCTTGCCGACGATCTGACCCATCAAATTTATGTATTATCGTGTGTGGTAAATAATGATGATAACTTGCGTTCGTTATCAAAAGAGCTTTTATGCTTCGAGAAATTTGAGCGCGAGATTCACGAAAATTTCGGGATTGGATTTGTTGGTCATCCTTGGTTAAAACCGGTACGTTACCCGTTTAACCGTGCCGACAAATCGAAAACCATTGCCAACTACCCGTTTTACAGTATCGATAGTGAAGAACTTCACGAGGTGGGTGTAGGTCCAATTCATGCCGGTGTTATCGAGCCGGGTCACTTCAGGTTTATTTGTAATGGTGAACAAATTCTTCATCTTGAAATACAGCTTGGTTTTCAGCACCGTGGGGTTGAACAGCTTTTCCTCGATAAAAAAAGCCTGTTGCAGCGTACAACGTTAGCCGAAAATATTACAGGAGATACTGTTGTAGGTCATACCACTGCATTTTCGATGGTTTGGGAAAGTTTGTGCGGGTTTAAACCATCAAAAGATATTCAATTTGCCCGTACTCTTGCTCTCGAGATGGAGCGGATTGCTATTCATACCGGCGACTTGAGCGCCATGTGTACCGATGTAGCCTATCAGCTTGGGAGTTCGGTACTTGGACGTTTGCGTACCCCAATGATAAACTTTATGCAGGAATGGGGTGGAAACCGCTTGTCGAAAGGGCTCATTAGGCCTGGCCGGAATCAGTTCCCCTTTACCCCGGCTCTTGCCGAAAGGTTAGCGCAAATCTTTACAGAATATGAACCTGACTTTGAAGAGATCGTTGAACAAATCCGCCGGTTACCAAGTACGTTATCAAGGTTTGAAAGAACCGGGATTGTTTCATATGACGATATACTTTCGATAGGTGCCGTTGGAATGGCCGCACGCATGAGCGGGCTAACCCGGGACATTCGTTCTACGCATCCTTTTTATCTGTATAGCGAAATGAAACATGAACCAGCTATTAAGCACCATGGCGATGTATATTCCCGCTTCCAGATTCGGAGGAACGAAATCAGGCAGTCGATAAAATACATTAAGGAAATGCTTGACAATGTGCCAGATGCTACCAGTGAGGTAAATAATCTGGAAAATTCTTCGCCAAATGCATTTTCTATCGCGTTGGTTGAGGGTTGGCGCGGCGAAATATGCCATTGTGCCATTACCGATGAAAAAGGAGAGTTGCTCATTTACAAGATAAAAGATCCTTCGTTCCATAATTGGCTGGCATTGGCCTTGGCGGTAAGGAATAACGAAATTTCTGATTTTCCAATTTGCAACAAGAGTTTTAACCTTTCGTATGCTGGTCACGATTTGTAGTTATCAGCAAGATTAAAAAGAAGCACAGAGCCATGTTAGAAAATTTAAAAATAGTATACCATCAGGGGAAGCAATTTATTCCCGATGTTACTTCGGCAAAGGTTCCGGGAATTTTCAGGGGGCGGCCGGTTATTAGCCTCGAAAAAGTTGACGAACACGAGCTGCAGTTGGTTTGCCCGGTAGGAGCCATTGAAACATCGCCGGTACGTATCGATTTGGGGAAATGCACATTTTGTGGTGAATGTGCCAGGCGTTTTCCAACAAAAATTGAATTCACCAAAGATTATAAAATTTCTACCAACATACGTGAAAGGCTCGTTGTAACCGAAGGCGAAGATAGAACCATTGAAGTTGATCCTACTAAAGTGAGGTCAGATGTGCATCGAGTATTGGGGCAATCGTTAAAACTTAGGCAAATATCAGCAGCAGGCGATAACAGTTGCGAGTGGGAGCTCAATGCCGCCAACAATGTTCAATTCGATATGAGCCGTTTTGGGATCGATTTTGTTGCTTCGCCGCGTCATGCCGACGGGATTCTTATTACAGGCCCCATATCGGAAAACATGGCCGAACCGGTGCAACTTTGTTATGATGCAACCCCTGCTCCTAAAATTATAGTTCTGGCAGGAACAGATGCCATTAGTGGTGGAATTTTTGGAGATAGTCCGGCTATCGACCGGAGTTTTCTGAGTAAGTATCCTATCGATCTGTATATCCCCGGAAACCCGTGCCACCCATTAACCATTATCAACGGGTTAAAAGACCTGACAAGAAAAAAATAATTAATGCATTTTGTTTTTTTGTTGTTAAAAATCAGGATAGAAAGTACACAACACGAAAAGAATCTATAATTTTGTCGAACTTATATCAAGGAAAACTTAAAATATATACCAAATGAAGAAAATATTTTTATCACTGTTAATAGTTAGTTGTACCCTTACATTGTTTGCACAACAACCAGTACAACCAGCAGTTGCTGATTCAGTGGCAAAAGCTAAAATTGTTTTTGAATACTTGAATCACAATTATGGTCAAATTGCTTATGGTGCAGATGGAACCTGTACTTTCAAGTTTAAGAACGAGGGTACTGTACCACTGATCCTTTCTAATGTAAGGGCTTCATGCGGCTGTACTACTCCGAGTTGGACCAAAGATCCTGTTGCACCGGGACAAAGCGGAGAAATTAAAGTAACGTACGATACGCATCGAATCGGTGCTTTCGCGAAATCGATAACCGTTACGTCAAACGCTGCTGAAACCCCTTCAGTGGTATTGCGTATTTCGGGCGAAGTGAAACAAAACACAGAACCACAAACCAGTGTTAATTGATTTGCTTTTGATTGTTCTGTAAATGAAGGCATTATATACGATTGGATTGCTCGTTCTTTCCAATACATTTATGACGTTTGCCTGGTATGGTCATCTTAAGTTTAAAGAATACAAATGGTTTGAGTCTCTGCCTCTGATTGTAGTAATTCTTATTAGTTGGGGAATTGCGTTGTTCGAGTATTTTTTTCAAGTGCCAGCCAACCGAATTGGTTTTAAAGACAATGGAGGCCCTTTCACCCTTTTTCAGTTGAAAGTAATTCAGGAAGCGATTACCTTAATTGTTTTTACATTATTTGCCGTTTTTGCCTTCAAAACTGAAACGTTCAGGTTTAATCATTTAATTGCCTTTGTATTTATAATATTGGCGGTGTATTTTGTCTTTAAAGAATAGAAATATTTCATATAAAAAAGCCGGGGAGATTTTTCACCCGGCTTTTTTTGTATTTTTTTCCCTCACGAGCCAAAATTTCTATCTATCTTAATCAACCAATTACCATAGATGAAATGAGCATGATTTGCAGAAACACCAATCGAAGTGATTATTTTCCAATCATGCGAAACGGAGTTCAGCGATAGCTAATTCCATGTGGTAATAAAAAACAATAAAATATACACATGAAATTACCATGAATAAACCAACTGTATTATTAATCTTGTTGTTCACGACTATCAGCTATTATGCTGTTGCACAACAATCTCTGTGGAACAATTCACAACTTGTATCTCCACAAATCAACAACGATAACTCGGTAACTTTTAGGGTTGAAGCACCCGGAGCCCGCGAAGTGAAAATTATTGGTGATTGGCTTCCTTCAGCAGGCCAGGGCTCGGGAAGTGTTACGATGAAATTGGATGAAAAAGGCATTTGGAGCTACACAACAACTCCGCTTGCCAGCGATTTGTATAGCTATCTTTTTGTTATAGATGGCATTAAAACCAACGATCCGAACAATGTTTATCAAATTCGCGATGTGGCCTCAATCTTCAATGTGTTTATTGTAAAAGGAGGGAAAGGCGACCTCTATTCGGTGAATGATGTGCCCCACGGTACTGTTTCGCGGCGTTGGTACAACTCGCCAAGCCTTTCAAAAGAACGACGAATAACTATTTATACACCAGCCGGATATGAAAACAGCAAGGAAAAGTTTCCGGTTCTGTATTTGCTTCATGGAATGGGTGGCGATGAAGAAGCATGGATCGCGCTTGGGCGTACAGCTCAAATTCTCGATAACCTGATTGCCCAAGGAAAAGCCAGGCCAATGATTGTGGTTATGAGCAATGGAAATGCATCGCAACAAGCTGCTCCCGGTGAAGCTTCTACAGGGATGCACAAGCCTAACATGATGCTCCCCAATACCATGGACGGAACCTTTGAAACTTCTTTTCCCGATATAATTTCTTTTGTTGAGCAAAACTATCGGGTTATTTCCGAGAAAAAGGGACGGGCTATTGCAGGCTTATCGATGGGCGGTTTTCATTCCCTGCATATTTCGCGTTTCTATCCCAATACCTTTGACCATGTTGGGCTATTTTCGGCAGCCATTATGCCCGATCAGCAGGTAAAATCAAAAGTGTACGACAAATTTGACGAAACACTCTCGCAGCAGCAAAAAAACGGGTACAAAATCTATTGGATAGGCATTGGCAAAACCGACTTTTTGTATCAGGCAAATGCCGATTTCAGAAAAAAACTCGATTCTATAGGTATGAAATACACTTATTTGGAAACAGAAGGTGGCCATACCTGGACCAATTGGAGAACCTACTTGTCAGAATTTTCTCAGTTGATATTCAAGTAATTATCTTGTTGTAAGGGTGCTGTGCTGGAAGTACATGCCCCAGCTGGGCAGGATGTTAGCGAACGCTGCTGCCGCGGTTTGCAAACCGCGGCAGCAGGTTATGAGCTGATAAGCATCTGATTAAATAACAATATAATTGTTACGGCTCAAAATATAAGAGAGCAGGTGAATAGTACGTTAGTTTAGTATGTTTACAGGATTTCAATCGAAGAGCAGCGTTAGCTAAATTCTGAGTTTGAGAGGCGACAGTTGCGAATAGTTGAGCATATTTCGAGGAGTTGGGGTATGAGTGTGGTAATATATTCTAATCTTCGAGGTTTTCGATGAGGTACTCTTTGATGTGAAACATTTCGCGGCCGGTTCCGTTGCAGTATTCACATCTTTCCCATTTCCAATCATTATCGGTGTAGGGGATCCTGGCATCTCCTCCGCCAGCTCCATCGCACGATGAACATTTTCCCTCTTTATCGTATTCGTCAATCCGGATCTTTTTTCCCATTTGAGATAGCCTTTTTTCAACACCAGCAACAAGAGCAGTCCCTCCGCTTTTGTATAGAAGGAGTAGCAATTCGGTGTTGTCGATCGATGAAAAGAATTTTTCAGAATCTTTTTGTTTCAGCCTTTCCGATAACCCATCCAGAATGGAATAATGGAGCTGTTTGGTTGAGGCAAATTGGTTCTGTATCCAGGCCGACAATTTTTCCAAATCAGAAATTTTTTTGATAGCGATACGGGCTATGCTGAAAGAACCTGAACTTACATAAGATCCCTGTATATGATTTAGCGATTTTTGGGCAATGGCTATAAGAGCATCAGTATCAATGGTCTTTTCAACAGCTGTTTCCCAGAGTTCAAACAACCGTTGTTCGAGAACTATCTCCAGAAAAGATTTTCCACCACTGTTGCGTATTTTCCAATAAATTTTTAGGATATGTTGTTCGTCACTAATCTTTTGAAGAATCTTCTTTCTTTTTTCATCAGCTTTTTTTCCATAAACATTTTGAAAAAGTATTTCGCAAAGTTCAGTGTTTTGTAGCTTGTCGATAGCCGCAAAAACGACATCAATCTCTTCATCAGTGTTTTTTATAATGCAGGAAAGAATATTTTCATCGTAATGATTCTTTTCGATAGCTTTCAGCCGTACTTTAGGGTCGCTGTTTTTCCAAGCGGGAACAAAAAAGTCGTTAAGTTTCATTGGCGGTGAATTTGCGTGAAAAAGCCCACAAGATTTTCTGATGGTTTCCGGTTTCTCTTTTCTCAAAAGTATAAATTATTTTGGGATCATGTTGAGAATTATTCTCTTTGAAGGGCTTAAATGGATTAGATTTCAGGAGAGCAATGAAATGTGTATTGATAAGAATGAGTTTGTTCAGTTGGGTTAAGAATTTTGCTGTTCTATTGTTCGGTTGAAGCGTATAGGCAAAAGATTTCTGTAATGTGAAACGATCCCGATTGTGTGACCAAAATATATTGGAAAAATGGGAGGTCTTAACACAGTTTTGTCCCGGAGACCATAGATCAATTTCGATTTAATTTATAAATTTGTTCGTTTCGACGTAAATTCACACAAACCATAAAACAAATTAATTAAAAGTACTCAAATGTCACAGCAATCGAACAGTAACCTAAAGATTGGGATGACCTTTATGGCATCGATCTTTTTCATTTTTGGTTTTATCACCAATTTCAACATTGCGATGAAAGACCAGGTTCAGCTAGCGTTTACCCTTTCCAATTTTGGGGCTCAGCTGGTAAACTTTGCCTTTTTTATTGCTTATGCCGTTTTCAGTTTTTTGTGCGGCTTTATTATCAAACGTATTGGGTATAAAAATGGAGTTATTGCAGGCCTTGTGCTTGTAGCTGCAGGGAGTTACACCTTTTTCCCGGCTGTGGCTGCGTTGTCGTACCCCTTATTCCTATTGGCTGTTTTCATTATGGCTTCTGGAGTGGTGTTTTTGCAAACCGCTGCAAACCCGTATGTTGCAGCATTAGGGCCACAAGATACAGCTCCTGCTCGACTGAACCTTACCCAAGCGTTAAACGGGGTGGCTACAACCATTGCCCCTTTCCTTGCCGGTGTGTTGGTTTTGGCTCCCGCTGTATTGGCAATCAACTCGGGCTCGACCCCTGCCGATGCGGCTAAATTTGTTCAAGGCCCATTTCTTGTCATTGGAACTCTTGTTTTACTTATTGCCATAGGAATTGGTTTCATTAAACTTCCTGCTATCATTGGCGATACTACCATTTCATCGAAATCAGTTTTCAAAAAGCCACAAGTATGGCTTGGTGCTATCGGTATTTTCTGCTATGTAGGTGCCGAAGTGGGTACTGCTTCTCAAATTGCTCCTTACCTCAACGACAGTGGTTATGCAACCGACGTTGCTGTTAGGTTATCGGCTATTTATTGGGGAGGTGCCATGATTGGCCGTTTCTTTGGCTCAATTCTTCTTGGCAACATGGAGAACCGCAAAAAATATCAGCTTTCTGCCTTGATAATTGTTTTTGCTTTCTTCGTAGGCTGGTTCATTACTTCGGCAAATTTTGTTGATGGCAAATTTATTTTCGAATCGAAAATCATTAATGGATTCATCTTTTTGGGAATAGCTGTACTTAACTTTTTGCTTATGTTACTCGGAAAAGGCAAAGCAAACCTTGCCCTTGGAGTTTTTGGAACCGTAAATATGCTGCTTATTGTGGCCGCCCTTCTGTTGCCCGCTAATATTGGCATGTGGGGCCTTTTATCAATTGGCTTCTTCAACTCAATTATGTTCCCGAACATTTTTGCGTTGGGCGTAAACGATCTCGATCCTTCGGAAATGCCGCTGGCTTCGGGCATAATCAATACCTTAATATGCGGTGGAGCTGTTATTCCTTTACTCATGGGTTTTGTAACCGACTCGGTAAGTGCTAAAGCTGCGCTTATTATTTCTATTATCTGCTATGCTTACATTACTTTCTTTGCATTGAAGGGAAGTAAGATACGATAGATCAAACATTTATTATATAGATAAACATCCTTGAGAGCTTTCCTTCAGAAAAGTTTTCAGGGATGTTTTTAGTACAGGCTATTTTTATCCTTTTGAGTGAAAGGAATGTTGTGCATTCAACTCAAAAAATTAAATTTGAAAACAGAAATGAACCCAGAACAGCTTATAATTACAAACAATAATTATTATTTTTAAAATTCATTTTGCCGTTACATTAACGTGCTTGGTGCCAGATAGAACAATAATAACAACTAATCAGTAACTTAATAAGATAAAAAAGATGAAAAAAGTAGCAATAGGAGTAGATATAGGAGGAACAAATACCGCAATTGGCGTTGTAGACAAAGAAGGCAATGTAATGGTAAAAACGTCGATATCCACTCCTTCACATGGAGATATCGATAAGTATATCAATGACCTGGCCGAAGCCATTAAAGAACAAATCAATTCGGTTCGTTTGCTAAACGAAGAAATCGAAATACTTGGGATAGGAATTGGTGCGCCCAACGGAAACTATTACAAAGGGACTATTGAGCATGCTCCAAATCTTTCGTTCAAAGGCATTGTTCCTTTTGTACAACTGCTAAAAGAAAAATTTCCATCGCTGGAAAACATTGCCCTCACCAATGATGCTAATGCTGCGGCTATTGGTGAAATGATTTATGGAGGAGCAAAAGGCATGAAAAATTTTGTGATGTATACTTTGGGAACCGGTGTTGGCAGCGGATTGGTTGTCGATGGAAACTTGGTATACGGCGCCGATGGTTTTGCCGGAGAATGTGGCCATACCATGCTTGTTCCCGATGGCAGGCTCTGTGGATGCGGTGCTAAAGGCCACCTCGAAGCCTATTGCTCGGCTCCTGGCATGAAGCGCACTGCTTTCGAGATTATTGCACGTGACAATGCCATTGGCAGTTTACTCGCAAAATTCTCATACGAAGATCTCGAATCGAAAGATATTTTCGATGCAGCTGAAAAAGGCGATAAAGTAGCCCTCGAAGTGTTCAAAAAAACGGGTGAGTGGTTAGGACAAGGCTTAGCCGATACGGTACATCACCTCAGCCCCGAGGCCATTTTCCTCTTTGGTGGGCCAACCGCTGCCGGCGATTATATTTTCAAGCCAGCTAAAGAAAGCATGGAAAAACACCTCCTACCAATTTTCAAGAACAAGATACCAATCTATCCTTCGAAACTTAAATTGGGCGACGCTGCTATTGTGGGAGCAAGTGCTTTGGTTTGGAAAGAAGTTGATGCCTAGTATTCAATAATACTCTATCAGTTTGAATCCCGAATTTGCGAACTCTGCAAGTTCGGGATTTTTCTTTCGCAGCATCATCACAATAAAATCCTTTTCGGGCAAAGAAGAATCCTTTTTGGGCAAAAGTATTTCATTCTGGCAGGTTACTTTTGTACAATATCAACAATAATAAAGTCATGATCCGAGTTGAAAATTTGCTGTATTCATATGCAAACCAAGGTGTACCGGCGCTTAAAAACATTTCATTCAAGGTTAACGATCAGGAAATCTTTGGTTTTTTAGGACCCAGTGGGGCAGGGAAGAGCACTACGCAGAAAGTGATGACCGGAATACTAAAGAATTATCAGGGCAGTGTTACCCTTAAGGGGCGGGAAGTGAATAACTTCAACAAGCAATTCTATGAAAACATTGGAGTAGCTTTCGAGTTTCCAAACCTATATCTTAAATTCACCGCTCTCGAAAACCTTGCTCTTTTCGCCTCGTTCTACACTTGTGAAAAATATGATTTTCAGGAATTGCTCAGTCGTGTGGGGTTGTGGGAAGACCGAAACTTGCCTGTTGAGGCATTCTCGAAAGGGATGCGTATGCGCTTGAATTTTATCCGGGCAATTTTACACAAACCCAAATTATTGTTCCTCGATGAACCAACCTCGGGTCTCGACCCAAGCAACAGCCGTATGTTGAAAGATTTTATTTTGGAGCTGCGCGATAATGGAACAACAATTTTTTTAACCACACATAACATGACCGACGCCGATGAACTGTGCGACCGCGTGGCATTTATGATCGACGGGCAGCTCCCTGTAATCGATTCCCCTGAAAAGCTTAAACTTCAGCATGGTCGAAAAACCTTAAAGATTCGTTATAAAGCCGATATGCAGTTAGAAACCAAGGAGTTTTCATTGCATGGCCTTGGTTCAAACAACGAGTTTTTGCAATTGATTAATCACAACGAAATAGAAACGATCCATACGCAGGAAGCCACACTCGAAGATATTTTTCTGGCTGTAACAGGCAAACAGCTTTCATAAATATTTCCGATGATTCTATGTAGTATTTTGAGTATTGATTTTCTGGCTATCAAATTTAGAAGAATGAAAAATAGTATTATTAAAAATACCGCTCAACTTTTGAAACTTGCTCATTTCGATGTTTTATTTCAGTACAAACAGGGTTTTTATCTTGTATATGCCATCTTAACAGCTGTTTACTTGTTGTTGTTGTTCTATCTGCCTGAAACTGTTCGCCCCGAGGTTGCTGCTTATCTTATCCTCTCAGATACTTCGGTGCTGGGGATGGTTTTTGTTGGAGCATTGGTTTTGCTCGAAAAGCAACAAAATGTACTTCAGAGTCTTTTTATAACTCCCATGAAACTATCTACATACATTTTTAGTAAAGCCATTTCATTAACCCTTATTGCTACCCTTGTTAGCTCGGCTATTGGATTTATTCCGGGAGCAATGCTCGATAGGTGCCTCTCTATGTTGGCATCTGTGATTCTTTGTTCTTTGTTTTTTACGTTTTTAGGACTGGGAGTTTCGTCGCGTGCCAATACGTTGAACGAGTACTTTGGAGGGATACTTTTGGCCGGACTGGTTATGGTTGTCCCGTTAGCCTTGTTTTTTATTCACCCCGTGCTCTCAATGATATTTCCAATAAATGCCGCAGTAACGTTGCTAATTACACCGGCTACACAACAAACTTTAGTAAGCAATATTGCCGGAATTTCTGTTCTTATTTGCTGGAATATTGTGGCTTACAGATATGCGATGAGTCAATTCAATAAAAATATAATCCACAAATAACTAGAAGATGACACGAGATTTATACCTGATAAAAGGCGATTTGAAGATTATTGGGCGTGACCCAATGCTGATTTTGAGTTTTGTTGCGCCATTTCTGTTGTTGATCATTGCCCTTTTCTTATTCCCTATAGTCTCACAACTCTCCATCAAGTACTTTTCTCTGCCCCTCGATTCCTATTTCCTGTTGGGAAGCTTTTTTTTCTTTTCGTTGATTCCCATGTTGTTTGGCATGATTTACGGGTTTATCCTTCTCGACGAACGCGACGAAGGGATTATCAGTTACTTATCGATAACTCCATTGGGAAAATCGGGATACCTGAGAACCAGAATGATTATTCCGGTGCTGGCAAGCTTAGTTTTTGGAGTGGCGTTTCTTATTCTGACAGGTTTTTCCTCTCTACTCAACTGGTTTGAAATAATTGTAATTACATTGATTGTTGCAACTGAAGCGCCACTAATGCTGCTTTTCTTGGCCGCATTTGCAGGAAATAAGGTTGAAGGGATAGCCTTATCTAAAAGTTTTGGTATAGTTCTGCTTCCTGTTTTAATCGATTATTTTACGCAGGGAAATTGGCGTTGGATCCTTTCATTTTCGCCTCTTTGGTGGATCGAAAGAGCCATTTTTTCACTTCAGGAATATCGGTGGCTTTACCTTGCTGGTGCAACAGTATTTCATGGGTTTATTATCTGGTTGCTTTTTTCTCGATTTGAAAGAAAAATGCAATGAACCAACAAATTAACTAAGCCATTTACTTGTGGGTATTATTCTATTTTTGAAACAGCTTCATATAAAAATGCATTCAACGGATAGAACTTTCTGAAATTTTCGATAATGAAATCAATGATATCATTACTAAAAAGCTGTTCTTCAGAAACATTAACAGAAGGGGCAATAGACTTAAACCTCAAGAGTTCAATGTGTTCAAAATCAGCAGGAAAACCTTTGGGATTAGTTTTCAACTTATCTTCGTCGAAAAACGAAAACCGGCTTTTAAATTCAGGCTCCTCAATTATATCAATAAATTCATCGGAATGGTAATAAATTTCATTTCTGATAGCTTTCAGGAAAGCCGGATTGGGCATATACAAGCCGCCACTAACAAAACTTCCATTAGGTTGAATATGAAAGTAATACCCGGGATAACCACCACATTTCCCATTCTTGGCGATGTAAGCCCCCATGTTTGTTTTGTAAGGGGTTTTATCGGCCGAGAAACGAAGGTCGCGATAAATCCGGTACATACAATCTTTGGGTTGCAAGAATCCTATCTCTTTGTCGAAGCTTCGTACTTCGTTGATAAGTAGCTCGGTAAGGTGTGAAATCTTCTGTTGTGCTTTTTTAAATTCATCACGGTTTTTGTCAAACCAGTCTTTATTGTTATTTGCTTCCAGTTGTTGCAAAAAGTGATAGATCTCTTTCATTTTTTGATAAATTTGTTATTTATTCAAAGGCAAAATTAACGAATTAGCCTAAGGATTTTACTTTCAAACTTTATTTCTAATGGCTGAACAAAAAAACTATGCATTGATTGTTGCCGGAGGAAGTGGCAGCCGCATGAACGCCACTGTTCCCAAACAATTCCTTTTGCTGAATGACAAACCGGTGTTAATGCATACCATCGAGCGTTTTCACGAGTACGATAATGCCATTGAAATTATTGTTGTTCTGCCCGAAGCCCAATTTGAGTTATGGGAAAGCCTTTGCCACGAATATAAGTTTAGCATTCGACATCAGTTGGTTGCGGGTGGCTCAGTGCGGTTTGAAAGTGTAAAGAACGGGCTATCGAGAATCCAGGGCGACGGAATTGTTGCCATTCACGATGGCGTTCGCCCATTGGTGAGCTTCGAAGCCATTGGCCACTGTTTCGAAGTTGCCCGACTAAAAGGAAATGCAATCCCGGTAATGCCTGTTATTGAATCGCTTAGAATAATCGATGGCGAAAACAGTAAAGCTGTCGACCGTTCATCGTTTGTTACAATTCAAACCCCTCAGGTTTTTAACGTTTCCGAAATAAAAGCAGCTTATAACCAACCTTTTAACGAAGCATTTACCGACGATGCCAGTGTGTTGGAAGCTGCCGGACTGGCAATTAACCTTGTTCAGGGAAACATCGAAAACATTAAAATAACCCACCCGGCCGACCTCATCTTTGCGGGTTTGCTCATCAAAAACAGAAACCTCTAAAATTCACCTAAATAATTAAAAACCATGAAGCTAAAAACAATCCTATTCGTTGCAATTACCCTGCTGATTGCTTTTGTTGGATGCAAAAAGAGAGATGCCGGAACACCATCGTCAATTGAGTCGTTTCACGAGTTTGTGTACGGCGTTACATCGGGACAAATAAAACGCTCCGATGCAATTGTGATCAAATTCACCTCCGAGCTAGTTTCATCAGAAGAAATTGGTTCAACAGTTTCAAGCTCCGTGCTTTCGTTCTCCCCTTCAATTGATGGAAAAGCAGTGTGGGCAAATACCGACGCCATCGAATTCAAACCAACTAATTTGCTCGATTGGGACGCGTCGTACCAAGGCAAACTGAAGCTTTCAAAACTGATGAAAGTGTCGAAACAGCTTTCAACGCTGACGTTCAATTTCAACACAACGACCAAACAGATAAGGGTTTCGGAACGCGGCCTCTCAATTTCCGATAAAAACGACAAGACGTATGAACTCCCCATCGAGATTGTTACTTCCGACCTGATCGACGACAAAGAGATTGAAGAAATTTTTACTGCCGAACAAGATGGCGACAAACTGCCACTTCTGTGGAATCACCAGGCAAAATCGAACACACACTCTTTTAGGGTTTTAGAAATCAAGCGCAAAGAACAGAAATCGGAGGTTGAAGTTGAATGGGCCGGGGGAAAAATAGACCTCGAAAACGGGAAGGGCTCCATAAAAGTTGAAGTTCCTTCGTTAAAAGATTTTGCTGTAACCTCGGTTCAGGTCATCAATAATCCCGATCAGCATATTGAAATATCATTTTCAGATCCTATTCAAAATCAGATCGATTTACGCGGTTTGATCCAACTCGACAACGAAAATATTAGCCAGGTTTCGGTTGAACGGAACTTGTTGAAGATTTATCCTTCGGAACAAATTACAGGCACAAAAACGCTCAAACTGAATGCTTCTATCGAAAGCGAACTGGGATATATACTTGGTTCGAACTACATAGAACAACTCAATTTTGGAGGCACGAAACCTCAGATAAGGCTGTTGGGGAAAGGGGTTATTGTGCCGCAGAGTACCGGGCTCTATTTTCCATTCGAGGCTACTTCGCTCAACGCTGTCGATGTGCGTATTACCAAGATATTCAAGAACAACATCCACTCATTTCTGCAAAATCAGAATTTCGACAATATCTGGAGCCTCCATCAGGTTGGGCGCACGGTGAAACGCATGAAGGTCGACTTGACCAACAAAGGACCCAAAGATCTGAACACTTGGAACGCTTTCAACCTCGACCTGACAAAAATTATTACCGTGGAACCCGGTGCCATTTACAACATCGAAATTGGGTTCCGGAAGGAGTATTCGACCTATCCTTGCGAATCGAAAGATGAACAATCGAACAAATTTGTACCAATTGAAGATGAACAGGAAAACCCCGATAAGGAGTACTCGGATGTGTTCTACACCTATTACAACGAGTGGGATGAAAACGATGATCCTTGCAAATACGCATATTATTCGCCTTATAAATTCTTAAAACGCAACATATTAGGCTCTAACTTTGGCATTATTGCAAAAACAGGGCAGAACAAAAACACCAACATTTACGTTTCGAACCTGCTAACTGCCGAGCCTGAATCGGGCGTAGAAATTTCATTCTACGATTTTCAGAACCAGTTTCTTACAAAAGCAAAAACCAACTCAGAAGGAATGGTTTCGGTGAAAACTGAGTTCGATCCATTTTTAGTCATTGCCGAAAAAGACAAGCAGATTGGCTACCTGAAAATTGACGATGGAACCAGCCTGTCGCTCAGTAACTTTGATGTTTCAGGCGTAAGCGTTCAAAAGGGTATGAAAGGCTTCATTTATGGCGAACGCAGTGTTTGGCGCCCGGGCGATTCGGTCTACGTTTCGTTCATTCTCGAAGACAAGCTGAAAAGCTTACCCGAAGGGCATCCGCTTGTAATGGAAGTATTTAACCCCAAAGGTCAGTTTGTTCAGAAAATGGTCAGGAACAAGAGCGAAAAATCAATTTATCCGTTCTATTTCAAGACCAATCCTGACGACCCAACCGGGAACTGGCGGCTAGTTGTAAATGCCGGTGGAAGCCAGTTCAACAAAAGCATTCAGGTTGAAACCGTTAAACCTAACCGACTGAAAATTGATTTAAGTTTCAACGATAAAATTCTCTCCGCAAAAAGAAGTTCGAAAGGAAAACTGGAGGCAAAATGGTTGCACGGAATGCCGGCCAAAAACCTTGCTGCCCGTGTCGATGTGTCATTCAGCCAAATAGCACCCAAGTTCGACAATTTCAAAGATTACGATTTCTCTACGCCTTTCGGTGGAAATACGGTCAACAACCAAACTATTTTTGATGGAAAACTTAATCAGGAGGGAAAAACAGATATCACCTTCGACTTGAAAACCAACAAGAATGTAAATGGATTTCTGAATGCAAGTTTCACAACCAAAGTTTTTGAAGAGGGCGGCGATTTCAGCATCAACAGCATCTCGAAACCCTACTCGCCATACCCCGATTATGTGGGAATGAAGATTAACTGGTCGTACGAAGGTTGGAAAAAACTGAACATTGAAGAAAACCATGTTATTAAAGTTGCCACCGTTGATGAAGACGGGAAACCGGTTAGTTTGAACGGAATACAGGTAAAAATATACGAATTGGAGTATAGTTGGTGGTACGACAGCAACGACGAAAACCTAGCATCGTACGCAGGAACAACACATTACACTCCGGTAATCAGCAAAACAATCAGTTCTGTAAACGGGAAAGCCGAATTCACCATAAAACCCGACGAAGATATGTGGGGCAGACACCTGATGCTGGTCACATCGCCAAACGGGCACACAAGTGGGCAAGTCATCTACTTTGGATGGGATTGGGGTCGCGACAGGCAAAATGGCGGCGCTCAGGTTTTAGCCCTTGTTGCCGAGAAGACAAATTACAAGGTTGGCGAAAAAGTAACCATCGGATTTCCAGCTAACAAGAATGCAACAGCGCTGATTACGTTCGAAAATGGCAACGGCGTAATTGGCCAGCAATGGCTGAAAAACCTCAATAGTTTTACCGAATATACGTTTGAAGCAACCCCCGCAATGTCGCCAAATGTGTATGTAAGCATTAGTTTGATACAGCCTCATGGGCAAACAGTCAACGATTTACCAATCAGGCTTTATGGTGTAATTCCAATCATGGTCGAAGATCCAGAAACCCGACTTCAGCCGGTGATTAATATGCCTGCCGAAGTCAGGCCACTAAAGGAATTCACCATCAACATAAAAGAGAAGAACAGGAAGGCAATGGATTACACCGTAGCGATTGTTGACGAAGGATTGCTGGATATTACAAACTTTAAAACGCCCGATCCGTGGGGAAGTTTTTATGCCCGCGAAGCGTTAGGCGTGAAGTCGTACGACATGTACAACTATGTAATGGGCTCATTCGGAAGCCGGATTGAAAGCATGTTTGCAGTAGGGGGAAGCAACAACGGTGTCGATATGTCGAAGAAGAAAGCTGAACGCTTTAAGCCCGTAGTGAAAGTTCTGGGGCCATTCCATTTAGATGCAAACAAAGAAGCTTCGCACAAAGTTGCTCTGCCACAATATGTTGGCTCTGTACGCACAATGGTTATAGCTGCAAGCGAAGGCAAGTATGGAAACGCCGAAAAAGCCGTTGCTGTACGTGAGCCATTGATGGTACTGGCTACGCTTCCAAGGGTTTTGTCGCCCGACGAAACTGTCGATTTGCCGGTTACTGTTTTTGCCATGAACGAATCGGTAAAAAAAGTACAGGTACACATCAGCTCAAATCCGAACATACAGATAATTGGACGGGCTGACACAACCATTGCATTCAGTTCAACTGGCGAAAAGAACATTTCGTTCCGAATAAAATCGGCATCGAAACAAGGGTTTGCAAAAGTAAAAGTTGAAGTTCAATCGGGAACCGAAAAGTCATTTAACGAAATCGAACTCGACGTAAGGCTTCCAAACCTGCCCGAAACAACTTCGCAATTCAAGCTCCTTGCAGCGGGCGAAAAGTGGGTTTGCGAGCAATCTGCATTCGGAATAGAAGGCACGAACAAACTGCAACTTGAAATTTCGTCGCTGCCTCCGCTAAATCTTGGACGGCGGTTAGAATACCTTATTCGATATCCTCACGGTTGTGTTGAGCAAACAACTTCGTCGGTATTTCCGCAACTCTATCTTCCTTCGTTGCTATCGCTCAGTGCCAACGACCAACTAAGAGTAAAGAACAATGTAACAGCAGGAATTGAGCGGCTACAACGCTTTCAACTCGCAAATGGCGGGTTTACTTACTGGCCCGGAAGTTCTTATGTTGAAGAATGGGCAAGCTGCTATGTGGGTTATTTCCTTCTCGAAGCCGAAAAAGCAGGTTATCTGGTTCCATCGAATATGAAGAAAAAATGGCTTGAATACACATCGAAAGCAGCTTCGCAGTATTCAATTAATTCGCAGTACAGTTACAATAATTACATACAAGCTTACCGTTTGTACCTGCTCTCGGTAGCCGGCGAGCCACAGGTTTCGGCCATGAACAGGCTCCGCACCTCATCCAACCTCAACAACCAGACTAAGTGGTTGCTTGCAGGGGCTTACGCGCTTGCATCGATGAAAGATGCGGCTTACAAACTGATCGATTTCAGGAATATGACACCCGATAAACCGGACTATGAATGCTATGGCTCGGAGTTAAGAGACAAAGGAATTATTCTACAAACATTGGTTGCGTTGAAAGAATGGGATCAAGCAGCAAAAGTTGCGTTGGAAGTCTCAAAATCAATCTCTACCGATGATTGGTACAGCACACAATCTACTGCCTATTCGCTGGTTGCGCTTAGTTCGTTTGCGGTTCAAACCGGTAGCAATGACGAGATAAACTTCAAACAAACTATTAATGGCGAAACAACAGCAATACGTAGCAAAGCAAAGTTTTATAGCATTGAACCTCAGTTTAATAAATCGGGAAACGCAACCATCGTAGTCGAAAATAGCGGCAAAGGTTCACTGTTTGTAAATGTGTTCAATACAGGTGCGAAAAAAGATGTCGACCTAACATCGGCCGAAAAAGGAATGCAGATGGAGGTTAAATACTTCGATTCGAATATGAACCCTATCGACACAAAATCACTTCAGCAGGGAACCGATTTTACAGCTATGGTGATGGTGAAAAACAAAACCGCGGCAAGGGTTAAAAATATAGCTCTCAGTCAGTTGTTCCCGTCAGGTTGGGAAATAATTAACACCCGCCTTGCTCCCGGAGCCGGCATCAATAAAAATAGCCCGTTCGATTATTGCGATTTCCGCGACGACAGGGTTTACATCTACTTCGGGCTCGACAGTTACGAATCGAAAACCTTCACCGTGAACCTGAATGCGGCTTACTGCGGAGAGTTTATCCAGTCGCCAGTGATTTGTTCCGACATGTACGACAACAATTTCATGTCAAAAACTCCGGGCCGAACAGTGAAAGTAGTAAAGAATTAATGAAGGATTTTAAGTTTCGCAACCAACCAATCTGGCTAAAGGTAATTCTGTTACTTTTAGCCGGATTGCTTCTTTTTCTGATTGTTGTTCCAATGCCAAAGTTCAATGATCCAACGTGTACGGTGGTTTTCTCGAAAGAGGGCGAGCTTCTTGGTGCCCGCATTGCCGACGATGGTCAATGGCGTTTTCCAGCGACAAAAAAACTGCCCGGCAATTACAAAAAAGCACTCATCGGGTTCGAAGACAGCTGGTTCTATTTTCATCCCGGTGTGAATCCCGTTTCGCTGGTAAGGGCGTTGTACCTCAACATCAGAAACAAGAAAGTTGTTAGTGGTGGAAGTACAATTTCGATGCAGGTTGCCCGCTTATCGAGGAAAAACCCGGCACGAACCATCCCCGGAAAACTTCTTGAAATGTGCATGGCTATTAAGCTCGAAATCCTTAAATCGAAAAAACATATTCTTGGCATGTATGCGTCGGCAGCACCGTTTGGCGGCAATGTTGTTGGTATTGAAGCAGCTTCGTGGCGATATTTTAACCGTCCGGCCGAGCAACTCTCGTGGGCCGAAGCTTCGGTTCTTGCCATTCTGCCCAATGCCCCTTCGTTGATGTTCCCCGGAAAAAATGCCGAAAAACTGAGAGTCAAACGCAATAATCTTCTGTTGAAACTCCGGGATAACAACACAATAGATCAACTTACTTACGAGCTATCCATTGCCGAAGAGCTTCCCGTGAAACCGCTTCCCCTACCCGAAATAGCTAACCATGTGGTTGAGAAATTTTCGAAGACGGATAAAGGGAAAAACGTTACTTCAACCATCGATTATTCACTTCAGCAAAAGGTTAACAACATTGTTGAACTTCACCGTTCTAATTTATCTGAAAATCAGATTTATAACATTGCAGCATTGGTTGTTGAAGTTGAAACAGGGCAAATTGTTTCGTACATTGGAAACGTTCAAAACAGAAATAACAAACACAACGAACAGGTTGATGTAGCCGAAGCGCCCCGAAGTTCAGGCAGCATTCTGAAACCTTTTCTGTATGCCGGGATGCTCCACAGTGGCGAAATTCTCCCCAATACGCTTGTTCCCGATATCCCCATCAATTTTAATGGATTTTCGCCAAAGAACTTCGATTACACCTACTCGGGAGCAGTTCCGGCTTCGCAGGCATTAAGCAAATCGCTAAATATTCCGGCAGTAGAGATGTTGCAGGATTTTGGTGAAGCTCGTTTTCTGAACCTCCTCCGCAACTTGAAATTCAGCACATTCACTTTTCCTGCCGAGCATTATGGATTGTCGCTTATTTTGGGCGGGGGCGAAACAAAGCTCATTGAACTTGCTGGTGCTTACTCCTCGATGGCAAGAATTCTGAACCATTACAATCAGCATAAGGGATATAATTCGCAAGACATTAGCCTGCCACAACTAACCGAAAAACCGGCAAAAGATAAAAAGTGGAACCAGCAGTCAATCGTTTCGGCATCAGCAATTTGGCTAACCTTCAACGCACTGAAAGAGGTCAACCGCCCATCAGAACGCGAAGGATGGAGGAATTTTTCGTCGTCGGGCGAGGTTGCGTGGAAAACCGGCACTAGTTTTGGGTTCCGCGACGCATGGGCTGTTGGAACTACGCCAAACTATGTGGTTGCTGTTTGGGCTGGGAACGCCACAGGCGAAGGACGGCCGGGCTTAACCGGCAATCAGGCAGCTGCACCAATTCTGTTCGATATTTTGGATTTACTCCCAACAAATAAATGGTTCGACAAACCTGAAAACGAATTAATTACCGTTGATGTTTGTGCAGAAAGCGGATACAAGGCTTCGTCGGTTTGCCCGCATGTAATTAAATGCGAGATCCCGGAATCGGGGACAAAAACGGCAGCCTGTCCATACCATCAACTCATCCACCTAAGTTCTGACAGACAATGGCAGGTAAATGCCAACTGCTACGATATGAGCAAGATGGTACATGATTCGTGTTTTGTGCTTACCCCGGGAATGGAGTGGTACTACCGGAAATTGCACCCCGAATACTTTGTGCTCCCGCCATTTATGAATGGCTGTACACCTTCCGAAACGTTTAAAATGATGGAGCTTTTATATCCCAAGAACCTGAAGAGCCTCTTTGTTCCAAACGAACTGAATGGGAGAAAGGGGAAAATTGTTTTCGAAATTGCCCATCGCAACATGGATACACGCCTTTTCTGGCATGTCGACGGCGAGTACCTTGGCGAAACAACCTATTTCCATCAAATGGGGATTTCTCCCGATGCCGGGCCTCACAAACTAACCGTTGTCGACGAAGAAGGCAACCAACTCACTAAATTTTTCACAGTTGTATCTAAAAAAATGAATTAGCACAACGTATATTTGTAACGAGACAAAAATAATTTGAAAACAAGATGGCATAATGCTTGCAATGTTTTGTTTTCATAAGAAATAAATACTTAAGAGAGATGAAACGAAGCTCAGTCCTTACTGTTTTTGCAATTCTTTTTATTATCATTTCGTCGTGCAGCACCGGTAAAAATGCATTGAAGAAAGGCGATTACTACGAAGCCACAATTCAATCTGTCAATCGTTTACGATCGAATCCCGACTCAAAAAATGCCAGAGAAACGATCGAACAAAGTTACCCGATGGCACTCGACTACTATCGTCAGAAAGTGGATGAAATTTTAAAATCAAGTTCACCTGATAAATACTTGTCCGTAGTCGATATTTATAAAAAACTAAATACTCTGGCCGACGAAATTTCACGTTGTCCGGCGGCACTCAATCAGGTAAAGCCAGTTGTTTATTTTCACGATCAATTAAGCAAGGCACTTGAAATGGCCATTTCAGAACAATATAATTCCGGCGTTCAATTACTTCGAAGTCAAAGTATTAATGATGCTCGAACTGCTATCGAAAAATTTGAGTGGGTAAAAAATGCAAAACCAGGGTATGCTGATGTTGACAATAAACTAGCGCAAGCCATTGAATTAGCCACTATTAAGGTCGTAATTGAACCTATACCCTATATGGGTGATCAATATACTGCTTACATAAATCGTTTTTATTCAAAACTTTATGCTGATATTTCGAAGAATTCACGAAACCGTTTTGTTAGGTTTTATCAGGCCATCGAAGCTGAACAAATGAAGATTGTTCCTGACCAGATTGTGTCGATACAATTTGTTGATTTTGCTGTTGGAAATGTATATGAGAAAGAAACTGAAAAAGATTATGTGTCAGACTCATTGGTTATAGGAACATTTAAAGATGACAAAGGCATTTCGCATAATGTTATGGGAACAGTGAAAGCAAAAGCACATATTCACGAGAGGGAAGTTGTTTCGAGAGGCGTCTTAAACGTACGGATTACGAGATATCCCAATAAAACAATTCTAGAGAACCGAAACTTCCCTGGAGAATATGTATGGCGAAACCATTGGGCATCATTTAACGGAGATGATCGTGCGCTGCCTGATGATGTAAAGAAAATGACAAAATCACGACAGACCCTACCACCGTTACCACAAGATTTGTTTGTGTTATTTAGCGACCCGTTAGCATCAAATGCCTCGTCGTTTATCAAAAATTATTATCGAAACAAATAGATTATAATTCCTCAACAACCACAGCGAAACGGTATGTTTCAGCATTTTGAGCAGGCTTGTCAGCATAAGGGAACGGAGTTACCTTAACCAACTCAACCACATAGTTGAAAATAGTGTCGCGGCTTAAATCGCAAGGCTGAAAATCGTTATAACGTAGGGTTGTACTTGTAATGTCTATACCAGAAGAAGCCCGTATCTCTACATCAACATAGCCAGGGTTACTGCAAACATCGCCAACCGGGCAACGGGTATCTTCAAAATTAATGACTTCAAGAAGCAACTTGTCAGTTACTTTTTTTTGAACTTTGTAGCTTATCCCCACACTCCCATCGGGTAGGCTACCATTGTATATCTCTGCATTGTGCGAACACGAAGCAAAAATGAAAAGAAATACAATTCCCCCAATAAATTGTAATACTTTCATGCTTAATCTAAAAAATTCTCCCATCACAAATATATGATTTTCTTTTCTTTTAAAAAACTGTCAAACAGCATAAAAACTCATTTTCTGATTAGAAAATACATTTTGAAAGAATTAATGTGTTGAGTTTAATGTGTAGATGTAATTAAAATAAATAGAATAGCGATGCTTAACGTGTTGAATTCAAGAAAATGTTCGACTAACTAAGAAAAAATATTTTTTGTTGAAAAAGATTCAAAAATTCTATATACTTTTAATCAGGAACTAAACACAACGCTTATGACGACCGATTTTTCATTATGGTGGGAAGGCTTATCAGCACTACAGAAAGTATATTGGCTAATTGCTATTCCCTTTTCAATTTTCTTTATTCTACAAACAATATTATCACTTTTTGGCGGTGACAGCGGAGAGAGCCATGGTGATGCCGACATCTCTGTGGATAGCGATACAGGAATTGATTTTCAGTTTCTTTCAATTAAAAACCTTGTAGCTTTTTTCACTCTATTTGGATGGGTTGGCATATTAACCTCATCGGGAGGAATGGCAATAGGGTGGTCGGTCTTGCTGGCTGTAATTGCCGGCTTGCTCATGATGGTACTTATGGCTACTCTAATGTACTTCATGGGGAAACTAACCGAATCGGGAACCCTCGACCTCAAGAGATCAGTGAACAAAACAGGTACTGTATACCTGCCTATCCCGCCTAAACGAAATGGAATGGGAAAAGTACAGATAATGCTTCAGGGCTTTCAAACCCTTGATGCTGTGACTGATGAAGAAAATGAAATTCCTACAGGTTCGCTTGTTGAAGTAACCGGTACTCTCGAAGGCGAAATTTTAGTAGTTAAACTGAAGTAAAACACACAACACCAATTATTTAAACAAATAGAAACCCAAAATTTTTTACCATGGAAGAATATTATGTATTAATTGTAGGGGCTATTGCCATATTTGTTTTTGTACTCATTGTATCATTTTTCAGGCGATACAAACGATGCCCCTCTGACCGGATTTTGGTCATCTACGGAAAGGTTGGAAAGGACAAAGCTCAGGAATCGCGCTCTGCAAAGTGTATTCATGGGGGTGCTGCATTTATATGGCCAGTTATCCAAGATTATTCATTTATGGATTTAACGCCCATTTCAATAGAAATTAATTTGACCAGTGCTTTGAGTAAACAAAACATCCGCGTTGACGTGCCTTCTCGCTTTACTGTTGGTATATCAACCGAACCTGGAATAATGATCAATGCTGCCGAACGGTTACTCGGATTAACAAGAGTTGATATAAACAATCTTGCTAAAGATATTATTTTCGGTCAGTTACGCTTGGTGGTTGCTACCATGGATATTGAGGAAATCAACAGCAACCGTGATAAGTTTCTGGCAGCAGTTTCGTCGAATGTTGAAGCAGAGTTGAAGAAAATTGGGTTGAAACTAATCAATGTGAACGTAACCGATATCAACGATGAATCGGGCTACATTCAAGCTTTGGGAAAAGAAGCTGCTGCAAAGGCTATCAATGATGCAAAGAAGACTGTTGCCGAGAAAAACCGTGACGGATCGGTTGGTGAAGCCAATGCAATGCAAGATCAACGTGTGCTTGTTGCTGCTGCCGATGCGACCGCTGTAGAAGGTGAAAATACAGCCAAAATTACCATTGCCAATTCAAACGCTTCGCGTAGACAAATGGAAGCCGAAGCCGAAAAGAAGGCTGTTGCTGCTGAAAAAGTTAATCAGGCCCAAGCCCTCGAAGAAGCCTATGCTGCTGAACGGGAAGCTGAAAAAGCACGTGCCGAGCGCGATAAAGCAGCTCAAACTGCCGACATTGTGATCCCGGCCATGGTAGACAAGGAAAAAGTTGAAATTGCCGCAGAAGCTATTGCCGAACAAACCCGACGTCATGCTAAAGGGGAAGCCGATGCTATTTTCATGAAAATGGAAGCTGAAGCAAAGGGTATTTATGAAGTACTTACTAAACAAGCCGAGGGATTCCGCAAATTGGTGGCAGCAGCAGGCGATGACCCGAATAGCGCTGTAAAACTGATGATTGCCGACAAGCTTCCTGAATTGACTAAGATACAGGTTGAAGCGGTCAAGAATCTTAAAATCGATAAGATTACTGTTTGGGACAATATGTCGGGCGGGAAAGATGGTAATTCACCTACTTCAGCAAAATTTTTATCTGGAATGCTTGGAGCAATTCCTCCTTATGAAGAGCTCTTTAAAATGGCCGGAATGGAATTGCCCGACTACCTCAAAGGAAAAACAAAACCTGAGGAAAATCAACCAAAGGAAGCTGAAGTTGTTGAGGAATAATCACTTTTAAGATAAGAATGAGGTTGTCGGGGTACATTTTCGGCAACCTCTTTTTTTGAATTGCAATGATGTTGAGAACACACTATTTTTAGGTCAATTTTAAAAAGAAGAAAATGATCCTAGAAGCATGGAACACAGAAAATAAGTGGTTGCATTTTGATGATAGTATCTATCTTGATGACCATTGTGAAAAAGAAGAATTAAAGGTTAATGTTCCCGGGTTTTCTTCTTCTGCGATGCTTATTTTTATGAAAGGCGTATTAATTATGTATGCCAAGCACCATTCCGAAGCTTCACAAACCATACGATCGAGGCAGGATGGAAATATCGCAATAATGTCGTTCCAACTTAATGGAAATTTTAATGTTACAGAGAAAAATTACGAGCCCTATCGTATTTTTCAAAACGACTTACACAACACTTTTTATACCAATAAACGGGAGCTAGTTTTTGAAGCACCCCCAATTTTTGAAAACTTCAGGGTGGTAATGTCTCCGGCATTTTTCGACCAGTTGTTAGCCAAATATCACGGCCGTTTTTCATTGTATGCCGATATGATTAAAAAAGGCGATTATTTTAACCTGTATGAAATGCCTCTTCCTATATCGCCTCGTATGAAGATAATAATCAGAGATATATTGTTTCATAACGTAAGCGACAATCTGCTTTCAAAGGTTTTTTATGACACCAAAATCACTGAGCTTTTTGGCTGTCAGCTTGAGCAAATTTTGTCGTTGAAGAATGATAAACGTAAAATTGAATTATCACCAACCGAGCGTAAGAAAATACAGGAAGCTCAAACATTGCTGCTGCAAAACCTGTCTGATTACCCAAGCATCAGTACCATTTCGCGTAGCGTGGCTATTAACGAGAACAAACTCAAAAGGGGTTTTAAAGAAGTATTTGGAACCAGTATATACAATTATCTGCTAACAATAAGAATATCAAAAGCTATCGAGTTGCTTGAAAACCCAGGACTAAACATCGACGATATTGCCAGCCAGTTAGGATACACTGATTCGGCTCATTTTTCAAGAGCTTTCAGGCGAATAAAAGGGGTACCTCCGGGGCAATACCGTCGTGAAATGTTCAACCAATAATGTCAGAAAGAAATGCCAATTTTAAAGCCGGGTTCCAGGCTCCAGGGTAAAGGCATATCATCGCCCGGGGCAAAAATATACTTGTGGTTTCCTAGCGGGAAATGAGCAACTAGAGTCGGCCCAAAGTACACTAAATTCTTAATGTTGAACAAAAATCCGGTTGAGATACCCGCCATGAAATAATTCAATTTTTGATTGTAGCCCTTTTCACTTTTCAAGGTGGCATGTTCGAAAAGTAGTGATGGCCCCAAATAGAAATGCTTGTATTTTTTGTTGAAAAAATATTCAGACCGTAGGTTAAGAATAGTGCTTTTATCGGAAACAAAACCATCAGGCAAATGATTTTTCACCAAATTGAAATGCCCAACAACAATGCTGTTTTTGAAGCCTTTATATCCGTACCAACCGCCAATGTAAAAGCTTTCCGGAAACTTCCCAATCCGCCAAGCCAGCAAATCAGTTTCAACGCCTTTATTATTTATTGGTTTGTCCTGGGCGCAAACAGCTGTAGCAATAAGCAAACCAATTAATAGGAAAAAATTTCTCATGATAGATATGTGTTATTACGTTTAAATCCTGAACACTTGTTTATTTACTTTCATTTGAATGAATGACAGAGAACAAGCTCTTGGGTTGCAAAACAGACTGTTCATCTGCAATTTCTATATAGAAGCGGTTGTAATTTATTCTTTTGAAATTCACATCAACTTAACACAAATGACTTTTATATTATGTTGATATATTGTATGTTGCGGGTAGTTGTGTCTGATGGAGTATCTTATGGCAATTAGAAAGGTTTTAAATAACAACTTTTTACCTGTTAAAAATTGCGTCGGAAGGGGAATCAATCTACTTTTGTATTTCTTTTTTAGGAATAATAACTTTTATAAATAACAATAAATAAGATTCTTATGAGCAAAGGAAGTTTTCTCAACGCTTCTATTGGCCGTAAATTTTTAATGAGCATAACAGGCTTATTCCTGATTATGTTTCTTATGGTACACATGTCCATCAATCTTCTGTTAATATTCGATGATAGTGGAGATTTGTACAATATTGCGGCACATTTTATGGCGACAAATCCATTGATTAAGATCATGGAACCTATTTTGGCTCTTGGTTTTGTTATTCACATTGCTTGGTCGTTAATTATTACGTACCAAAATATGAAAGCAAGGCCTGTGAATTATGCCAAAACCGAACAAGGAATAAACAGTGCTTGGGCATCGCGCAATATGCTGATCCTTGGTGCTATGTTGTTCATCTACATGGGTATTCACCTTGCAAACTTTTGGTGGAAAATGAAATTTGCCGGCGATCCGCTTCTCGAACACATTACCGTAAAAGGGGTAGAAATGGAAAACGCTTATGCATTGGTTTCTGAACTATTTAAAAACAGTGTGATCTTTTCTATCGTTTACATTTTGGGCGGATGGTTGCTTGGATTACACATTTCTCACGGTTTCTGGTCGGCGTTCCAAACCATTGGTTTGAACAACCAGATCTGGAGAAAACGTTTGTTCATTGTTGCCAAAGTTATTGGTTGGATTTTCACCATTGGTTTTGGCATCATTCCAATCTATTTTATGATTAAATTCTAACAGGAGGAATTCATACTATGAGTACTATTGACAATAAAATACCTGCTGGGCCATTGGCCGAAAAATGGTCGAAACACAAAGCGGCCATTAAAGTAGTTAGCCCTGCAAACAAGCGTAAGCTCGATGTAATTGTTGTTGGAACAGGTTTGGCTGGAGCTTCGGCTGCCGCTTCACTTTCCGAACTTGGTTATAATGTTCACGCTTTCTGTTACCAGGATAGTCCACGCCGTGCACACTCAATTGCTGCACAGGGTGGTATCAATGCCGCAAAAAATTACCAAAACGATAACGACTCAGTTTATCGTCTTTTCTACGATACCATTAAGGGTGGCGACTACCGTGCCCGCGAAGCCAACGTGTACCGTTTGGCCGAAGTTTCGCCATTGATCATTGACCAATGTGTGGCTCAAGGTGTTCCTTTTGCACGCGAATACGGTGGCTTGCTCGACAACCGCTCATTTGGTGGGGTGTTGGTAAGCCGTACGTTTTATGCCCGTGGGCAAACCGGACAACAATTGTTGTTGGGTGCTTACAGCGCATTGAACCGCCAAATTGCAAAAGGCGGCGTTAAAATGTACACCCGTCACGAAATGCTCGACGTGGTTGTGAAAGAAGGAAAAGCCCGCGGTATTATTGCCCGCGACATGGTAACCGGACAAGTAAAACGCTTTGGTGCACACGCCGTAGTGGTTGCAACAGGTGGATACGGCAACGTGTTCTTTCTCTCGACCAACGCAATGGGCTGCAATGGCTCAGCTGCATGGCAGTGCTACAAAAAAGGCGCTTGGTTTGGCAACCCTTGCTTTGTGCAAATTCACCCAACTTGTATCCCTGTTCACGGAGATCAACAATCGAAATTGACTTTGATGTCAGAATCGTTGCGTAATGATGGCCGTTGCTGGGTTCCAAAGAAAAAAGAAGACGCTGAAAAATTACAAAAAGGTCTTATCAAAGCGAATGATATACCCGAGGAAGACCGCGACTTCTACCTCGAACGCCGTTACCCAAGTTACGGGAACTTGGTTCCCCGCGACGTGGCCTCGCGCGCTGCAAAAGAACGTTGCGATGCTGGCTATGGCGTAAACAACACCGGGTTGGCCGTTTACCTCGATTTCAAATACTCCATCGAACGTTTGGGCAAAAAGGTAATTGAAGCACGTTATGGTAACTTGTTCCAGATGTACGAAAAAATTACCGATGTTGATCCTTATACCGAACCAATGCAAATTTATCCTGCCATCCACTATTCGATGGGCGGACTTTGGGTAGATTACAACCTGATGACAAACATTCCAGGTTTGTACGCGATTGGTGAAGCAAACTTCAGCGATCACGGAGCAAACCGTTTGGGAGCTTCGGCTTTGATGCAAGGTTTGGCCGACGGTTACTTCGTACTGCCTTACACCATTGGCGATTATTTGGCAAATGAAATCATGACGCCCAAAATCGACACCAAAGCACCCGAGTTTGACGAAGCCGAAAAAGCCGTTACCGGACGCTTGCAACAGTTGTTCAACATCAAAGGAAAAGAACCCGTTGACTACTTCCACAAAAAATTGGGCCACATTATGTGGGACTATGTGGGCATGAGCCGCAACGAAGCTGGTTTGATCAAAGCCATTGCCATGATGAAAGAACTTAAAAAAGAGTTCTGGAGCAATGTGCGCATTCCGGGCGAAATGAACAACGTGAACCCAGAGCTCGAAAAAGCAGGCCGCGTGGCCGATGCCATCGAAATGGGTATCCTGATGGCACAAGATGCTTTGGACCGCAACGAATCGTGTGGTGGCCACTTCCGCGAAGAATCGGTATCTGAAGATGGCGAAGCACAACGCAACGACGAGAAATTCACCTATGTTTCTTGCTGGGAATACAAAGGTGAACAAGCTGAACCTGTTCTTCACAAAGAAGATTTGGTATTCGAGAATATTAAATTGAGTCAGAGAAGCTATAAATAGTTGGTAAAATGGCAGATATAACTTTAAATAAGATATACGTTAAAGTTTGGAGGCAAAACAGTCCGAAAGATAGCGGACGCTTCGAAACGTATGAGGTGGAAAACATCTCGCAGGGCAGCTCGTTCTTGGAAATGCTCGACATTTTGAACGACAACTTGATTCGTGAAGGAAAAGATCCGATTGCATTTGACCACGATTGCCGCGAAGGCATTTGCGGAATGTGCAGTTTGTATGTGAACGGCCGTGCTCACGGGCCAGACCGCGACATCACCACTTGCCAGTTGCACATGCGCAAGTTCAAAGAAGGTGAAACCATCACCATCGAACCTTGGCGTGCAGGTGCCTTCCCAGTTATCAAAGACTTGATTGTAGACCGTACCGCTTTTGAAAAAATTCAGCAGGCCGGTGGTTTCGTTTCTGTAAATACAGGTGGTGTTCCCGATGGTAACGCCATTCCAATCAGCAAAGTTGATGCCGACGAAGCGATGGATGCTGCTGCTTGTATTGGCTGTGGCGCTTGTGTTGCTACTTGTAAAAACTCTTCGGCCATGTTATTTGTTGCCGCAAAAGTTTCGCAGTTTGCCAAATTACCTCAAGGTAAAGTTGAAGGCGCACGCCGTGCAAAAGCCATGGTTGCCAAAATGGATGAACTGGGCTTTGGTGGTTGTACCAATACCGGCGCTTGCGAGTTGGAATGCCCAAAAGCAATCAGCATTTCGCACATTGCCCGCTTGAACCGCGAGTATTTGGTTGCTAAGCTAGCCGATTAAGTAGATAAGTTATCTTTTATATCAATAGTTACAGCCTCTTCTTTTACGAAGGGGCTGTTTCTTTTTTGGTATTTGCAACATTGTTGTTTATACTGGCCGAGACGTGCAGGGTGTATACGTGTGGTTCTTATGGAATTGCATGGTTTCACATTGGCCGTCAATCGATTAGTTTTTTGAGGATCACTTTAATATTCGGGTGGATTATAAAGAGTCAACTCCAATTATGAAGTGATCCGTTTTTGTTGAACCGACAGTTTTATTATGGGCGTCATATCAAAAAAGGGAAAGCATCGCTGCTTCCCCTTTTTGTGGTGCCTCCAAGAATCGAACTAGGGACACACGGATTTTCAGTCCGTTGCTCTACCAACTGAGCTAAGGCACCCTTTTCAAATCGAGGTGCAAATATATTATTTAATTTTTTATCTCCAAAAGTTATCTTTAGAAGTTTATCCGATAAAGCATCATCGGGTAAAGTAATTGCTGATAAACATATTTAATCGACTTCGATGGATCATCATAATAACGGGAATACACGTTGTGGTGATTGGTCATGTTTGTTACATCGAGTGCCCACTCCTGGGTCGATTTCTTCCCGTTCTTTTTAAACGAAATACGTCCATCAAGCTTAAAATAGTTCTTTTCACGCTGTGAATAGGTTTTTGAATTGTCGTAAACTGCTTCTCCCTTTAGGATTGATTTTTCAAGGTCGATATATGGGTTACGCTTTCCGCCGGCCCAGACAACACGCAAATTCAAATCAATCGACATCGTATGGTTAATTGGGATCTGATATCCGCCAAGCGCATTAACCACATAGTTGGAATTGAATTCTGTGTTGTGCCAGATATTGTCGCTGCCTTTATATTTCGAATCGAATATTGACGTCGTAGCCAAAAAGTAGTAATTATCTGAAAGGTATTTTTCAAGGGTGATTTCAGCCCCGTAATTTCTGCCTAATCCATTGTTCAACAAATTGGCAGCCCGCTGCTGATGGAACTTGTTTCCCTCGTTTACCATTGAAAACGGGCTGGGGTCTTTATCTACAGGAATGGAAGTCAGATGCTGGTAATATGTCTCGATTTTTAGTTTCATATTCCGGCACACCATCTGGTCGTAGCTGGCTACAATGTGTTGTGCCTTGCTAAATTTTAAATCATTGTTGGTCTGTGTATATGTGCCTGTATTTTTGTCGTAATTTTCAACAAAATAGATGTAGAGAGGCTGAATTTGCGAATGCATTCCATAAGCCAGCGCCACCTTTGATGAAGGCAAAAGCTGGTAGGTAATGCTTAAGCGCGGGTCAATGGCATTGGTCGAGTTGTAAAAAAAGTGCTGGAAGTGAGTTCCACCGTAAAAAGTGAGCCTCTGGTTTAATTTATGTTGAAATTCGGCAAACGACTGAAGTAGGTTTAGCCCGCTTTCATGTGTGTTTATGCCTTTCACATACACACCAAAGGGTTGATCGTATTCCCGGCCGTCGACACTGTCGGCATAGTCAATAGTGTACGATTCGAACGAAGCCCCGGCTTTTAATGAATTGCGCGAATCAAACTTCCGGGTATAACGCGTTGAAAAGGTGGTTCTGACTTCGTCGTTTCCTTCGCCATAATACCGGATGTCGGGAAGGTCGTTTCCGGTGGAGTCAATTTCGGTGTCGACTCCTTGTCCCGACAATGAAACAGAGGTGAAAATGTTTGATTTTGAGTCGGGAAAGAAGCGGTGCGACAGGGCAACTACACCCATTTCAGAGCGGTTCACCGTGCGGGTGTCGTTACCCGTATCGTAACTTGTGCCTCCCTCTTCGCCCGAATCTTCAAAAATGATCCTGCTTTTACCGCCAATGGCATAAAAGGAAAAAGTACCCATCTTCTTTGTAGGCAGATAAAGCTTCATAGTAAGATCCTGGTATTCCGGCACCCCGCTACCGATATCGAAGCCAAGCTTACTCATTACATCTAGTACAGAATAGCGGTAGTTAATTATGTATGAGGCATTTTTGTTCGACGACAGAGGGCCTTCAGCACCTAACTCGAAACCACTAAAACCAATTTGTCCTACAAATTCGTGTTTTTGGTTATTCCCGTTACGCATTTTCAAATCGAAAACTCCTGATAAGGCATTCCCGTATTCTGCCGGAAAGGCTCCGGTGAAAAAATCAGAGTTTGTCAGGACGTTATTGTTTAGCATGCTTACAGGACCGCCAGTGGTTCCCAACGCACCAAAATGGTTTGGGTTTGGAATGCTTACCCCATCGAGTTTCCACAGCAAACCAAGCGATGAATTTCCTCTGATTATTATGTCGTTACGACTATCGTTCGCTGTAATTACCCCCGCAAAATTGGACGCCATCCGTGAAGGATCGCCCCAGCTTCCGGCATATTTTTCAGTTTCGGCAACCGAAAACGACCGGGCACTTAGGGCAGCCATTTCGTTGTGGACTTCACCTTTACCCGATGCCGATACAATAATTTCATCGAGATTTTCTACCTTTTCTATCAGTTCAATGTTTATAACTTTCTCTTTTCCCGACTCTAAATCGATATTCTTTTGTAAGAAAGTTTCATAGCCCATAAAACTGACCGTTAGCTGATAACGCCCAAGAGGGAGGTTTTTTACTTCGAACACACCCGATGCGTTAGAGGTTGTTCCAAACGATTCATCGCCATTGGTAAGCGAAATATTGGCTCCGGGCAATGGGAATTTCGATGTCTGGTCGGTAATTGTACCACGGAAATTTTGTTTCAATTGTGCAGAGGAGAGGAGAGAAATGAATACAAAAACAAAGAGTAAAAATTGTGTTTTCATGGTTTTATCAATATTCTGTTTAGTAATGACAATAAAAAAGTTTGATGGTCTAAAGGTGAGGCGAAAAAAATAGGAAAGAAAAACATAGTGGATGAATTGTAGGATTTGTGGAGTGATATGTATCAGCTGCAAGACGAATGGGATTAGAATAGGAGATAAAAAGGGTAAACCTATCTCACAATATCCCAGTTTTTGTTTGTGGGTTAATTCGCGTGTAATTGAAATGAAAACCTCATTGTTCCTGTTGTTTTTTTCCTACTTTTGCACACTTTGTATCATAAAAAATCAATGGAGTATCAACTGTTTACATTAAACAACGGGATTAGGGTCATCCACCAGCGGGTCGATTCACCAGTGGCGCATTTCGGAATTGTAATCAATACCGGTTCGCGCGATGAAACCCCAAAGGAACAAGGAATGGCCCACTTTATTGAGCATACCATTTTTAAAGGCACAAAAAAGCGGAAAGCCTTTCAGATTATTAATCGCCTCGAAGATGTTGGCGGCGAAATCAATGCCTACACAACCAAAGAAGAAACGGCAATTTATGCTACTTTCCTGAGCGAATATTATCATCGTACAATTGAGTTGATGAGCGATATTCTTATCAATGCCTCTTTCCCGCAAAAAGAACTTGAACTTGAGAAAGACGTTATTATCGAGGAAATAAACTCATATAACGATTCTCCTTCGGAACTTATCTTCGACGAATTTGAAGAGCTTATTTTCGATGGTCATCCCATTGCCCGTAACATTCTTGGAACACCGAAAACCGTTAAATCGTTCACCAAGGAGAAGATCATCTCCTTCATGAAAAAAAATTACCGCACCAACGAAATTGTACTTTGCTCGGTGGGTAATATCGATATCGTCAACTTTAAGCGGCTTATATCCACCCATTTCGAATTGATGCCTGCAAACAAACAACAGGCAAACAGGCAGCAATTTACAGGATACACCCCTTCGAACCGCGAAGTGAAAAAAGAAACATTTCAATCGCATTGCATTATTGGTTGCGAATCGTATGACTTGAAAAACGATTTGCGCATCCCAATGATTTTGTTAAACAACATTTTAGGAGGGAACTCGATGAACTCGCGGCTAAACATGACCTTGCGTGAACGCAACGGCATAGCCTATAATGTAGAAGCCAGTTACACCCCTTATTCCGATACAGGTATTTTCATGGTGTATTTTGGCACCGAGCAAAGCCATCTTTACAAAGCGCTGCACCTTGTTGAAAAGGAATTTGCCCTTTTGCGGGATAAAAAGCTGGGTACACAGCAGCTTTCGAGGGCTAAAAAGCAACTCATCGGGCAACTGGCCATTGCTAATGAAAACCGCGAAGAACTGATGCTTACCATTGGCCGTAGTTTGCTTTATTTCGACAAAGTAGATTCGCTTGATGCCGTTCTCGGGAAAATTGAAAAAATAACTGAAGATGATATATTTCTGGTAGCTAACCAGATGCTTGACAAAAGCAGATTGTCGAAGCTCATTTTTCTTTAATTATGGAATTTGAACAAGAAATAGACGGATATATAAAGTCTCACATCATCCCCGAGGAAGATTACTTATACGAACTCGACAGGGAAACCAACCTCTCTTTTGTGCATCCGCGTATGCTTTCGGGGCACATCCAGGGCAAAATCCTGTATATGCTTTGTACGATGATTTCGCCCCGCAGGGTACTTGAGTTGGGAACATTTACCGGATATTCTGCAATAAATATGGCTCTTGCACTTGGCAACGATGCCCTGTTGCATACGATTGAACTGCGCGATGAAAACGAAGAAATCATTTCAAAATACATTGAAAAAGCCGGGTTGTCAGATAAAATAGTCTGTCATTTTGGGGACATAAAATCCATTGTCCCTTCATTGAACGATATGTTCGAACTTGTTTTTATTGATGCCGACAAACGGGAATATGTTGATTATTATAACCTTGTATTCAATAAGGTTACAAAAGGCGGATATATTATTGTCGACAATGTACTTTGGGATGGAAAAGTTGTTGACTCTCGTGAGCAAGACGATCCGCAAACGGCCGGGATATTGGCTTTTAACGAGTTAATTAAAAACGACGACCGGGTAGAAAACGTGATATTGCCCATCCGCGACGGAATGACGGTAATAAGAAAGAAATAATCAGCTAAAAGCATGTAACTTTGCCTGGATTTTGCGGCACATGCCTGACAACATAATAAAGATTGCAGAAAACAATACGCGATGCATTATACCATAACATCAGCACAGAAAAAATTAGAAGGGAGAATAATTCTTCCGGCTTCGAAAAGCATCAGCAATCGGGCCTTAATAATCAATGCGCTGGCTTATAGTCCGTTTGATATTGAAAACCTTTCCGATAGCGACGATACACGGGTCATGGTGGATGTATTGAACTCAAACATCAATCGGTTCGATATTGGCCATGCGGGTACTGCAATGCGCTTCCTTACCGCTTTTCTGGCAAAAATTGTTGGTGAATGGGAAATCACCGGCAGCGAACGCATGCAGCAGCGTCCAATTAAAATCCTTGTCGATGCCCTTAACCAACTGGGAGCCAGGGTTGAATATGTTAATAATGAAGGCTATCCACCGTTGCGTATTTTTGGTTCGAACCTGAAAGGTGGAAAGCTTGAACTCGACGGAAGCATAAGCAGTCAGTATATTTCTGCATTGTTAATGATTGCCCCAACCATTGAAGGAGGCCTTGAGCTCTCCTTAGTCAATAAAATTACTTCGGCATCATATATAGATTTGACATTAAGGCTTATGGCCCGTTTTGGCATTGAATACCAATGGAATGAAAATGTAATTATTATTCCTGAGCAGCCATATCGCGCGATTCCTTTCACTGCTGAAGCCGATTGGAGCGGTGCTTCTTATTGGTACCAAATTGCTGTTTTGGCCGATGAGGCGAACCTCTTGCTTGAAGGCCTGGAACTTGACAGTTTGCAGGGTGATTGCACTCAGGCAAAATGGTTCGAGGACTTTGGCATCGAATCGGTGCAAGAGGAACATGGAGTGCGCATACTGAAAACAGGGAAAGAGCTACCTGCCAGGTATATCCAGAATTTTGTTGAAAACCCAGACATAGCCCAGACCTTTGCCGTTATGTGTGTTTGCCGACGGGTTGCTTTTCATTTTACAGGGCTGGAAACGCTCAAAATAAAAGAAACCGACAGGATTCATGCGCTAATTACAGAGTTGGGAAAACTGGGTGCTAATCTTTACGAACCTCAACACGGGCAACTTGCCTGGGATGGTAAACTGAACGAAACCCAATTCAATACCCTTGTTTCTATCGACACCTATCACGACCACCGCATGGCACTGGCTTTTGCCCCGGTAGCCCTAACCAACGGAGCTATTCAAATTAACGACCCCATGGTTATTACCAAATCGTACCCCGGCTATTGGGACGATTTGCAAAAGATAGGATTGAAGGTTGAAAAGAATTGAACCACAAAGACATAATCCGAAAAATTAACTTTTCTTTTTAATATCTCAGCGGTTAGTTTCAATAAACCCAATTACGATCCAACAATCGTTTTTATATCGGTAATAATTTGCTGTGCCAGAGCGTCGGCTTCCTGCATGGTTCCGGCTTCGGAATAAATGCGGATAATCGGTTCGGTATTCGACTTGCGCAAGTGAACCCAGCTTCGGGCAAAATCGATTTTTACGCCATCAATGTCGTCCACCTTTTCGTGGGCATATTTGGCTTTCATCTTTACCAGAATAGCCTCCACATCAATATCGGGTGTGAGTTCAATTTTGTTTTTCGAGATAAAATACTCAGGGTAGGTGGCGCGCAAGGCAGAACATTTCATTTTTCGCTCGGCAAGCAAAGTCAGGAACAACGCAATGCCAACCAACGCGTCGCGTCCGTAATGCGAAGCCGGATAAATAACGCCACCATTTCCTTCGCCGCCAATCACGGCATTCACCTCCTTCATTCGGGTTACCACATTTACCTCGCCAACAGCAGCGGCTGTGTAGGTTTGTCCGTATTTTTCGGTAACATCGCGTAAAGCCCTTGTCGACGAAAGGTTTGAAACGGTGTTGCCGGGAGTTTTCGACAGCACAAAATCCGAAACGGCCACTAATGTGTATTCTTCGTTAAACATGGTACCATCTTCGTTGAGGATTACCAGGCGGTCAACGTCAGGGTCAACAACAAAGCAAACATCGACTTTCTCTTCCTTCACCCGACGGGCCACATCAATAAGGTTTTCGGTTATTGGCTCGGGCGTGTGGGCAAAGTTTCCTGTAGGTTCGCAATTTATTTCCACAATTCTGTTAACGCCAAGCATATTGAGCAGCTTTGGAACAATGATTCCACCAACAGAATTTACCGCATCAACAGCCACGCTGAAATTTGCTGCTTTGATCAAGTCGGTATTCACCAGGTCGAGCGACAGCACGCTGTTAATATGTGTAGACGTGTAATCTTTGTATTCAATTTTTCCAAGCAAATCTACCGGGGCATATGTAAAATCACCACTTTCTGCAAGGGCTAGGATTGTTTTTCCTTCCGCATCGTTCAGAAATTCTCCGTCTTCGTTGAGGAGTTTCAATGCGTTCCATTGCTTTGGGTTATGGCTTGCTGTTAGAATAATCCCGCCATTGGCATTTTCGAGCGGAACAGCAATTTCGGTTGTAGGTGTTGTGGCCAGGCCAATATCTACAACATTGCAACCCTTTGCAGCTAATGTGTTTTTTACTAGAGAATTAACTATTGATCCCGACATGCGGGCATCACGGCCAACAACAATTTTTACTTTGTCTTTCCCTGCTTTTTGTTGGATAAAGGAAGCATAAGCCGAAGTAAATTTTACAATGTCGATAGGAGAAAGACCTTCACCGGGTTTCCCTCCAATTGTTCCACGGATACCTGAGATAGATTTTATAAGCGTCATTTTTCAGTTTTTAAAAATGCGAAATTAACAAAATAGACTTACAGGTGAAAAAGTTGGGCTTGTTTTATTATTTTGTTTAGAAAAGGTAGATATGACTGACCAAACATAAACTCGTTTATCGGGTATACCCCGTTAAAGATTTATATAAAATGAGAATAAATATAATTGGCTGGTGTTCTGAACTATTCAGCAATACTCAAAAATGTTTTCAACACTTTTTCAACAATGTTGATATTTTTTCCTTTGTGCTCCTTTTAAAAATAGCTACTTTTGATTCAACGAATGAACGCGAAAATGGAAATATCGAAGCACATATCATCTTTGCTAAAATTTAATGAATGCGTTATTATTCCCGATTTCGGGAGTTTTATTTCGAATTATGTACCCTCACAATTCGATCCGGCCAGCAATGCATATCTGCCTCCTGCAAAAGAAATTGTTTTTAACTCAAAGATTGTCAAAAACGATGGAGTTCTTATTAACCACGTTGCCGAGGCGGAATCGATAAGTTACACCCAAGCTTTTCAGGCGGTAGCAAAATGGGTTTCAAATGCTTTCGATACGCTCAATGACGGCGAAAAAATTGAACTATCTGAAATCGGCACGCTTCAATTCGATGCGAATGGTTCTTTTATTTTTAGTTCATCTTCTACTAGTCCGTTTGCAGCAGCTTATGGCTTAACCCCGATTAGTTTCCCGAAAATGATGAGGCCGGTGTATGTTTCTTCGTACAGTGAACGTCCGGCAGTTTCTGCAGTAAACAAACGTAAGAATGCCCTTAGGATTGCTGCAGGAATTGCATTATTGGTTTCGCTTTCTTTATTTCCACAGAAAATCAAGAAAGAATTGGGAAGTATAGGCAAGTCGAGCGTTAACCCGCTTGAAGTGCTCACCACTCCGGCAACTCCGGCAACAAAAATTGAAACTGAAGAAGTAGAAAAACCTATTGCAGCAGAAGTTTCTCAGCCAGAAAAGAATGTAGCTGTTGAAGTAAAGGGTAACTACACATTGGTTGGAGGAAGCTTTTCTGTTCAGGAGAATGCACAATCTTATTGCTCCGAATTGCAAAAAGAAGGAAACCAAGCTGAGATTGTGTTGATGAAAGATGGGCGGCACCGGGTAATTTTCAATGCTTATACTACCCGGGAAGAGGCTCTTGAAGCTATGGAAAACTACCGTGCTTCGCACCCTGGTTCGCAAGTTTGGGTCAGTACCCGCTAAAGATATCACACGCACAAGGCTTCCGTTTCGGGAGCCTTTTTTTCTTGTTATTTTATGATTTAAATCTCTGCAAATGAAAGATCCAGAAGATTGTAAAAGTATTGAAGAAATCAGAAACGAAATCGATACTGTTGACAACCAAATTGTTAAACTAATTGCCAAGCGGGCAAAGTATGTCGACAATGCAGCAAAGTTTAAAGCAGACATTGTTTCTGTAAAAGACGATAAAAGAGTTGCCAGAGTAATCGATTCAAGAAGAATGCTTGCTGAGGAACATGGTATTTCGCCTGAACTAATAGAAGATATTTACCGTGTTATGATCAAATTTTTTGTTGGAGAAGAACAAAAGAAATGGAAAGCCGAAAAGTAACTTAATATTTATAATTGACCATTTATTTTTTGCATTAACTGCTTAATGGCCGCGAATTGACTCAATAATCCTTTTAACAATAAAAGTTCCTATTTATTTAACAATCGAACCAGCTAAAAAAATCGCGCCTCATTACGATAGCGCGATTAACCAAATATTATGATAGTCGTTTTTTCTAGTTGTAAGCCAATTGTTCTTCTTTCACAAATTGGCGGTATGAAGTGTACCCAACATATTCACCTTTTTGGTTGGTTGTAGGAAGAATAAGCTGAACGTAACCTACTGCGCGGTCGATAACCAAAGAAAGGGTTTCTTCAGAGTTGGTTTTGTCTACAAACAAAATGGTTTCAAGAACTACCCGTCCGTTTTCAATTTCTTTGTCGCGGCTAACTTCAACAACTTCTTTCTTAACAAAAGTAGTTCCATTGTCGAAAGTCATATTTAATACGGTACCATCGAATTTGATGTTAACTGGTTTTGAGTAGTAATAATTCATGAAAAAAGCTTCGTCGATAGGGCTCATTGGGGTTGACATGGCCTGCTTTTCAACGCGGAATTCAAGTGGTAATTTGGTTTGGGAAAAACCATTCAAGCAAAAAACCAAGCTAAAAAATACTATGAGTTGAATTGTTTTCATTTCCTGTTTTGTTCTGTTTTTGTCTTAAATGCAATACAAAGAGAACAAAAAATCCTAAGAACTTCCCTATGAATCAACCCGTTTTTGATGAACGTCCATTTCGCTTTGACGAACGTCAAAAATGCTTATATTAAAATTTAACATGAATGCGTTTGAAATACGCTTTTGTCGTAATTATGACAAATAGAGGCGGAATTTACAGCAAAAAGGATCAGCTTAGCGGGCTCAAATTTCTGATAAAAAGTGATCCTGTTTTAATGGTTTTTCCAAGGTGAAAGCGGAGATATTAATTCTGGAATAAGGTCATAAGTTTTCGAGAACTTGAACCAGTTTTGATTTTCGTCGGATAGAAACAGGAATTTCAGTTTTGTCTTTCAAAACCAAAAATCCGCCATCCGATTTGTCGAGGCGTGAAATGTATTGCAGGTTGACCAGAAAAGACTGATGGGGCCTGAAAAAACCATAGTCGGCCAGTATTTCTTCATATTCTTTCATTGGTCTCGAAATAAGAATTTTATCTTTATTATTGAGGTAGAACGTAGTGTATGTATTATCGCTCCGGCAATATACGATATCGGTAATTTCGACAATGGAAATAGATTCGGTGGTTTTTAAAACGATCCGTCGGTTTTGGTTTCTTCTTTCGTAATAATTGAAAAAGGTTTCCACTTGATCCTGAATCCGGGAGCTGTTAATGTTTTCGATTGCCCGTTCAATAGCCTGACAAAACTCTTTTTCGTTGATTGGTTTCAGTATGTAATCTATAGCGCTTAGTTTTATGGCTTTGATAGCGAATTCACTGTATGCGGTGATAAAGATTACCGTGTATTTGTAAGGTTTTATTTTTTGCAGAATTTGAAAACCTGTTCCATCGGTAAGCCTGATATCGAGCAAAATCAGGTGTGGCTGAACCCTGTCGATCAACTCAACAGCTTCGTTTACAGTTCCGGCAAGGCCAACAATTTCTATTTCGTCAAAGTTAGAAGATAATACAGAGCGGTTCAGTTCTCTCAATTCAGGTTCATCGTCGATAATTACGGCTTTTATCATCAGGCTCAATTATAGGAAAACAAATAGTTACTTTAGTCCCTGTACTATCGGGGTCGATTTCACTTAAATCAACGATTTCGAATTTAGTGGTTTTTTTGTATTTCTTTTCAATAAGTTTTATTCTTTCTTTGAAAATTTTCAATCCCATCGATTGATGATTGTTATCGGTTTTATTTTTCAACGAGGCATTTATGCCAATCCCGTTGTCGATAATATTAACAATAATTTGTTCTGGAGCATTTCTTACTTCAATGGTAATTAGCCCTTTATCGCATTCTTTTCTAATGAAACCGTGAAGTATTGCATTTTCAACAAATGGCTGAATCATGCTTGGTGGAACAAAAATGAAATCAGGTTCAATATCTTCATCAATGATTATATTGTATTTGAAGCAATTACGTTTCCGCATCTGTTCAATTTCAATATAATTTTTAAGTGTTTCAAGTTCCTCTTCAAGAGTAATGAGCTCGCGCGAAGAATTTTTGAGTACAGAGCGGGTAAGTGATGAGAATTGACCCAGATAGGAGGCAGCTTTAATGGGTTCATTTTGGTACATAAAACTTTGAATTGACCCTAAAGCATTGAAAATGAAGTGAGGATCCATTTGCGATCGGAATAATTTGAGCTCCAATTCGGTTTTTTGTTGCTCTGCTTTTTTACGGGTAGCTAAATAAATAACAGCAGAGATCAGTATCAGGGTGCCAATTAAAATCAGAAGGATAAAGGCGCGTTGGTTCTTAATTTCATTTTCAGCGGTTAACAATTCAATTTGTTGTTGCTGTTTTTGTGCTTCGTAAATCGTTTGAAGTTCATTTAGGTAGCGCGTGTTCTTTTCGTTTACGACACTGTCGTTTATGGCAATAGCTTTTTTGATGTTTTCAAGGGCAAGTTGGGGCATGCCCTTTTTATCGTAATAGTCAGAAAGGAGGTTGTGTGACTCTTTTATTAAAAGCCCCGAATTGATCTCAAGTGCCATTTGGTTATACTTTTCAAGTTCGGGAAGGGCTAAATCAAACCGGCCAAGCGCCATATACGTTTTGCCTATGTTAGCATGGGTTTGAGAAATGTAATAGCTATCGTTCGATTTCTCGGCAAAAACAAGGGCTTTTTTAAAATTCTCAAGAGCTACAAGAGGTTGATTATTATGAAGATAATATTCTCCAATACTATTAAGGCAAATAGATCGGCCTGTGGTGGAATTTACTTTCTCATTATATTCAAGCGACTCCCTGAAATAATTAATTGCAGTATCGATTTTTCCCATAGCCTGATAGGCGTAGCCAATGTTTTGCAGGTTAATGGCTATACCAAGGTCATTCGAAAGGTTTTGTTCGAGCGATAATGATTTTTGAAATACCTCGAGGGCTTTTTCGGGCTGGTTAAGGGTTAAGTTTATGTTGCCAATACTGTTGAGTGCCACGCATATACTTCGCTGAGCAATTAGAATATCCCCTTTAAATTGTTCAGCCAAGGCAAGGCCTTTCAAATGATAGTCGAGGGCAATTCGTGGTTTATCGAGACGCCGGTATGCTACTCCCAGATTATTATACGAGTAAATTATAATGGTAGTATCGTTTCCGGCAAGCGTCAGGGCTTGTTTATGTAACTCAATGGCTTTTTCGTATTCCGAACGGTCACGGAGTAAAACACCAAGAAGGTTATTAGCCTTCGCAATTCCGAGTCTATAACCTGCTATTTCCGATTGCTTTAGTAAATATCTTATATATTCTTCGCGTTGTTCTTTGGTGCGTATGTTGTCGTAAGTATCGAAGGTTGAAAACGCGGCTTCTAATTCAGCGATGTTCAATTTTTTTTCAGGATCAAATATGCCATTATCGGCCAACGAATTTTGTTGGAACGCAATCTGAAATAGCATAACTAAAAGGATCCATGCTATTATTTCAGAGCGGAAATTCCATTGATTGGCTTTAAATGGCATACTTGTTTCTGATTGTATTTCAAACTTTTATTTTCTCATTAGTGATGTGCGGAAACTTGTAGAATTGCCAACGACTTCAATCAGGTAAATTCCTCTTTTCGAAATTTCGGGGCGCAACGTACTATTTCTACTAATTTCGGTTTCGTAAACAACTTTCCCGGAAATGTCGCTTATCCTTACTGATTGTTTTTCATCGGAAACAAGATCGATAGTTAATACATCAATGAATGGATTTGGGAAAACTTTTACCTGCGAAAACATTGATTCACTGCTTGTTTCAGGCGTAGTGCCTGATGAATAATAGAAGGTTTTCTCTGAAGCCTTTTCTAATTGGTTATTGTCAGCCAGTTCATACTCAGCAATTTTGTCGATTCTTCCATATTGAAAAAAGGCATCTTCGCAATAATCAACATCTGTTTCAGGGCGGGCAATGGATAACGAATTTTTGTCATTAGAGAAAGTAAAAATATGTTTATAAACATCAATAAGTCCGCCGGTGTCGTAGTCTGTCATTGCATCTATTTTTTCAGTCAAGATTGAATTATTGTAATTGTATCTTGATTGTTCTATTAATGAAACTTCACTTGAAAAAAGATCTGCTCCAAAAGTATTTTCTTCAATTATTTGTCCGGCGCTATTATATTTCATGGTTTGTTCCGAAAGCAAAAATTCTTCTCCTTCATTGAGCATGTAATCTTTGGTGTGTATTATGTTGCCGTTATCATCATAGCTTGCTTCAACAATCATAAAATCAACATATTCTCCGGTTTCACTGTTAATTACTTTCATTGTAGAGCGGGTTTCGAGGTTCTTGTTGTTGTATTCGAATTCCATTATTGCATACTGGAATAATTCGCCCGTTTCTTCGTCAATAGTAAATATGTCTGCCCGTTCAACTTGATTATCACCTCTGTAGAAATAGTTGAATTTTCCGGTTAATACATATAATTCATTTTCAATATCATATTCATAAACAGAAGCGACCGCTGTGTTGCCACTATATTCATATGTCGATTTTGAAAGGGGCAGAAGTTCGCCAGTGTCTTCGTCTTTGTCCCAGGAAATTATTGATAAAGGTTGATTATTGTCGTTCCAAACCGATTCTTCTTTTTTGTCGAGAACAATACCACCATCATAATCGCTGGAGTAATGTTCGTATAAGGTTGGGTTTCCATTGTTATCGTATTGATAAACAATTTTTTCTTCGTAATAGCTTGATTCATCCCACTCGTTATATGCCATTTTTTCGATTTGGGTTGGCCACCCGTTTTTTTCGTATTTAACGTAGGTTCGTTTGCCATTTGTTTCAATAATACTATCGAGAGTAACAATAGTTGCTTCACTTTTAAAACGTAATGAGTTGTCTGTGGTAATGTTTTTTCTACACTCAAGCAGTTCTTTGTGGATGGACTGGGTTTTTTTCATCACTTTTTCTGATGGTTTTGCCGAAACAGACAGACTTAGAAAGAGAGAAAAAATGAAAAGAAGTAATGTTGTTTTCATGGTTTTTGTTTTTTAGTGAATAATAAATTGCAAGAAAACACCACGTTGTGTTAGTTTTTAAACAACACAAGCAAAAATTGTTTTTACTATATAAAAGAAAAAGGTTGTCTCAAAAGGTAAATAATTGGGTTCAAAGAAGGATTTTGAGCAATTTTATTTCCTCAGAAACACACTCAATGGTAGTAGAGAGGCTGACAAATCCTTTTGAGACAACCGAAGGAATATTTTTAGAATTTGAAAGAAATACCAGCAGTTAAGTAGCCAATACCGTAACCAAGTTCTCCAAAGACAAGGAATTTTTCGGTGAGTGGATAACGGGCACCAATGAAGAAACCTGCATCTAGTCCCATGTGGCTGTAATGGTCATCGTAACCAAATATTCCGTCCCAATCGTATCGATAATACTCAAGACCAAGGCCAATACCTGCATACGTGTCTAGCTTTTCAATAAACGGATAGTGGAATGTTCCCCTTACTCCACCCATTGCACGATAATAGTTTGAGTAATAAGAACTGATGTATGAACCAACTCCAGCATAAATTCCAGCCCCTATGGTTCCTTTGTCGGCTATGCCATCCATTATTCCCATTTCGCCCGATAAGGATAAGTTGATATAGTTGTCGAAACCAATACCAACATTAACGGCTTTATCGCCTTTTACAAAAACGGGTTCCTGTGCTTTCACTGCCACGGCAGCGATAAAAAGAAGAGAGAGTAGAATTACTTTTTTCATTGCGAACAAATTTAGTTTTCGATTATGATTTTATGTTGAAACAAATTTAGAACATTGTAAACAAATTTCAACGGGTATTTTGAATCTGTAGGGAATAAACTTTGAAGTGTAGTTGTCTGGAAAGAATCGAAAATTGGGAACAGTTGAAAGCTAGTTTTTGTTTTGACGGATTTCTTTGCCCTTTTCTTGAAAAATTATTTTAACCCGGCGATTTTTTTTATCTCGTTGAGTTTATTCAAGGCCTCGATGGGAGTAAGGTTGTTTATATCGAGGTTCGCAATTTCGTCCCTGATTTGTTTAAGCACAGGATCATCAAGTTGAAAGAAACTTAGCTGTAGTCCTTCCCGTTCGTTTCCAATGTTTTCAAGTGGTTTCGACAGTGAATCTTTGCGATGGGTATCTTCAAGTTGCGACAAAATCTCTTCGGCTCTTTTGATCAAGCTTTTGGGCATGCCGGCCATTCGTGCCACGTGGATACCAAAACTATGGTTGCTTCCGCCTCTCACCAGCTTGCGTAAGAAAATCACCTTGTTATCGATTTCCTTTACCGTAACATTATAATTTTTTATTCTGTCGAACAGGTGTTCCATTTCGTTCAGCTCGTGGTAATGAGTGGCGAACAGGGTTTTTGCTTTATATTTTGGGTGATCGTGAATATATTCAACAATAGACCAGGCAATTGAAATTCCATCGTAAGTGCTTGTACCCCGGCCAAGTTCGTCGAGCAGTATTAAGCTCCGGTCAGAAAGGTTATTCAAAATGCTGGCTGCTTCGTTCATTTCAACCATGAATGTAGATTCTCCCAGCGAAATGTTATCTGAAGCTCCGACCCGAGTAAAAATCTTGTCGACATACCCGATTTCAGCAGCTTTTGCCGGAACAAAACACCCAATTTGAGCCATCAGCACGATAAGCGCAGTCTGCCTCAGTAAGGCCGATTTACCCGACATGTTGGGGCCAGTAATGATAATGATTTGCTGTTCTTCGCGGTCGAGGTACACGCTGTTCGATATGTAGCTCTCGCCAATGGGCAGTTCTTGTTCAATCACAGGGTGGCGGCCTTCTTTAATTCGCAGGAAATTTTCTTCAGAGACCGAAGGTTTTATATATTCATTTTGTTCAGCAACAGTAGCAAAAGATACAATACAATCGATTTGCGAAAGGATCCCGGCGTTAAGCTGAATGGCTTGAATATACTCGGTTAGCGCCATTACCAGATCGTTGTAAATACGGGTTTCGAGCACCAGTATTTTTTCTTCGGCTCCTAGTATTTTTTCTTCGTATTCTTTAAGTTCTTCGGTTATGTATCGTTCGGCACCCACCAGAGTCTGTTTTCTGATCCATTCCTGAGGAACTTTATCTTTGTGTGTGTTACGTACTTCAATGTAATATCCAAAAACATTGTTGAAGCTGATTTTTAGCGAAGTAATGCCGGTTTGGGTTATTTCACGTTCCTGCATTTTCAGCAGATAGTCTTTTCCATGAGATTTTATCTGGCGCAAATCGTCAAGTTCGGCACTTACCCCTTCTGCAATGGTGTTTCCTCTAATGATTTGGGTTGGAGGATCGGGGAAAAGTTCTTTCTCAATCCGATCGGCAATTATTTTGCAGGAATTAAGCTGTTCTCCCAAACCGGCAAGGCTTTCGTTACCCGAGTCGATGCAAAGCCTGCGGATGGGTTCGATGGCTTTCAGGGCAATTTTAAGTTGAACAACCTCCCGGGGATTAATACGTTGAACTGCAACTTTCGATATTAGTCGCTCTAAGTCACCAATTACCCGTATGTTTTCTTCAATTTGCTCTTTCAGCTCTGTTTTTTGAACGAGGCATTCCACCATATCGAGGCGGTTATTGATTGCTTTTACGTTTTTCAGCGGAAAAGAAATCCATCGCTTCAACATTCTGGCCCCCATGGGTGTAAGGGTTTTGTCGATGACGCTAAGCAGGGTTTTTCCCCCTTCGTTCAATGGGTTGATTAACTCAAGGTTTCGTATGGTAAACCTGTCGAGCCAAACAAAGCGTTCCTCTTCTATTCGCGAGAGGTTCGAGATGTGTTTTATATGATGGTGTTGGGTAATATCGAGATAATATAAAATTGCACCGGCCGCAATAATCCCGTATTCAAGCTTCTGTACACCAAATCCTTTTAGTGACTTAACTTCGAAGTGGCGATGCAACCGATCGGTGGCTGCTTCGGAGGTATATACCCAATCTTCGAGATTGAATGTGTAAAATTTATGGCCAAACAGGGCTGCAAAATCGTCGTTTTTTCCCCGTTGAAACAATACTTCTTTAGGTTGAAACGAGTTCAGCAGCTTATCAATATATTCGAAAGGTCCTTCAGCCGTTAGAAATTCGCCGGTCGAAATATCGAGAAAGGCAGCACCTGCCATTTTGCGGTCGAAGTGAACGGAAGCCAGAAAGTTGTTTTCGCGGTGGTTAAGAATATTATCATTGATAGAAACTCCCGGGGTAACCATCTCGGTTATACCCCTTTTCACAATATTCTTGGTTTGTTTGGGGTCTTCAAGCTGTTCGCAAATGGCAACCCGTTGCCCTGCCCTTACCAGTTTAGGGAGGTAAGTATCGAGTGCATGATAAGGGAAACCTGCCAATTCAACGGAGCTTGCCGATCCATTGGCTCTTCGAGTAAGTGTAATGCCCAGTATTTCAGAAGTTTTTATTGCATCGTCGCCAAAAGTTTCGTAAAAGTCGCCTACACGAAAAAGCAGTACTGCATCAGGATGTTTATCCTTTACTGCATAATATTGCTTCATAAGCGGTGTTTCAACGTATTTTCTTTCCTGGCTCATTTTTTACTTCTTCGTGCTCAGCAAAGATAAATTTTTAAACAGGCGATAGAAAATAGTCTGTCAATCTCTTTTTCTGTTTTTATCAACAATAATTTCTCATTAAGTGCCACAGCGTCTTTTTTTGTGCTAATTTGAAGCGCATTTTCAATAAAAACATATGAAAAGGAGTACGGTTATAGTTACTGGAGCTGCCAGGGGCATTGGAAAGTCGGTTGCTCAATATTTTGCGTCAAAGGATTTTAATGTTGTTGTTGCCGATAATAAAAAGAACGAAGGGATATCGACTACTGAGTATTTGCGTGATCTGGGTTACGAGGCAATTTTTGTCAAAACGGATGTTTCTTTGTTGCCCGAATTGGAAAACCTGATGAGAGAAACGATAGGTGCCTATGGTTCTATCGATGTCCTGATCAATAATGCCGGGCTTTCTGAGTTTTATGACCCTCTTGAAATCAGTATGGAAAAATGGAACCGGGTACTTTCGACCAATTTACAAGGGGTATTTTTTGCTTCGCGTGAAGCGGTGAAATTTATGAAAGAAACCGGAGGTGGATCAATTGTGAACATTGCTTCGACACGGGCACTGATGTCGGAACCGAACAGCGAGGCTTATGCCGCATCGAAAGGGGGGATTTTGGGGTTGACCCATGCTATGGCGGCTTCATTCGCAAAGTATAAAGTTACTGTTAATGCAATTTTGCCCGGCTGGATTGAAACCGTCGATTACAACGCATTAAAGCCAAGCGATCATTCGCAGCACCTATCGGGTCGGGTAGGAAAACCCGACGATATTGCCAGGGCTTGCTTTTTTCTTTCTTCCCCGGAGAATAATTTTATTACAGGAACGCAGCTAGTGGTTGACGGGGGCATGACCCGCAAAATGATTTATGAAGAGTAATAACCTGATTTCAAATTTATTTTTGATTTCAGACTGCTTTTATTTTTTTTATTTTACCACAAACTTCTGTTTCTCTTTTTTGCAAATCAACATCACCGAAAATTTTCCGGTTTGTGCAGCGGGTGGAAGTCCTCCGCCCGGAGATAACCATTGTCCGGCCATGTAAAAATTTTGCAGCTTTGGCAAGGTCATTTTCAGCGACTTCATCATGTTTTCCTTGGTTGGCATAAACCCTTCGTAAGCACCATCTTTTACACCGGTGTACCGAACATCGGTTTTTGGAGTGGCGATATCGATTACTTCAATAAATTCCGATATGCCCGGATAAACCATTTCAAGTTTCTCGATGGCATCTTTTTCAATCTGAATTTTTTCTTTCTGATAGGCTTCGCCATCAATATTTTTCCAGAGTTCCCATGGACTTTCGTATCGCATTACGATGGCGGTTTTCCCTTCTGGCGCCATAGTTGAATCAAAAGCATAATTCATGACCGAGAAACCGGCATCAAGTTTTGTCTGGCCAATACTTAGATCTGTATTGTGAACAATTAGGTTAGGTGCTTCAAATTCAACGTGCTTGTTGATTCCAAACGATACCTGTACCAGCGGTGTAAACAACTCCCAATTCTTATAGGCGTGATCAATCTCTTTTGAAACATATTTACCTTCCAGCATTTTGTAGATGGTAGAATAGCCATCGGCTGCGCCAATTACATAATCGGCAGCTATTTTTGTGCCATCGGTAAGGATTACCCCTTTGGCCTTATTATTTTCAACAATGATTTTTTCTACCCGTTTTTTATAGGTGATTTTTCCGCCAAGTTTTTCAAATTTTCCTACCATGCGCTGGGCAAAAGGATAGGAACCACCCTTGATGTAGCCGGCGTTTTTCTGATGGAACCAACCCAGCATAAAGATAAAAGCCAGCGCAGAAAAATTACTGCCGCCATACATTCCATACAGAACAGACTTCAGCTTTTCGTTTTTCAGTTTTAATGTGTCGAAATAATCTTCACAGCTTAGGCGTCCGAATTTACGAACGACATTCAATATCGGCATCATTTTGGGCAGTATGGTGATGTACTCAATTAGGCTTCGGAACTCAGGAGGAGTTGCAAATGGCTCTAGCAATGCACTTTTGCGCATGTCGTTGCACATTTTGCGGATCGAAGCCTCGTCTTCGGGGGCAAATTCAACAAGGTACTTTTCCCAACGGTCGATGTTGGAGTAGATAATGAATTCGTTTCCATCTTTATCTAAAATGCGCGAATGGATTTCGTGGTTGATTACCTCGGTTTGATTGTTCAGCACGTTCGTTTCTTTCCAGATTTCGTGAAAAGCCCCGTGCGATGTCCCTACCAGCCAGTGCAAACAGTAATCGAAACGGTATTTCTTTCGGTCCCAGGCAGTACACTGGCCGCCGGCAACTGAGTGCATTTCAATAATTTCGGTATCGAAGCCATTCATGGCAGCATATATACCTGCCGACAAGCCGGCAACACCGCCGCCTATGATTACGATTTTCTTTTGAGTCATTGGTTGAATCTTTTGGTTTTTGAACTTGAACAAGAATTTTCGGCAAACATAAGAGAAACAGTTTGCTAACGATAAATAAAAAGTGTTAATGTCCGAAAAAAATGGGATGAACGGAAGTAAAATAGCGGTGAAAATATTTGAAAGGCTATTTAGAATTCGATGACTGATTGCCTGAAAGTCCGAAGGTTAAAGAGGTAAACAATAAGGATGCTGATGGTAAGAAAGATCAGATAGAGGTATGTTTATGGATTATTTACCAGTATCTTTGAAGAAATAGATTTTAGAAATGTGGAGCTGACAATTAATATAAAAGGACAAAAAAATATAACTTCTTTTCTGAACCTGATTCGGGAAATTGACTATGTGGTCATATCGTCTTGAGATTTCTGAAGAGGCTGAAACGAATTTGATGAGAGCAAATAAACAACTCCGATTATAAAAAGTATTCATTATGGCAAAAATTACTGTGAAAAATACCGACGTTGTAGTAATATCTCTAAATGACACTGATTACATATCGCTTACAGACATTGCCAAACACAAAACCGATGATTCGAGTGCCGTAATCGGAAACTGGATGCGAAACCGCAACACATTAGAGTTTTTAGGTATCTGGGAAACACTTTACAATACCAATTTTAAACCCCTCGAATTCGAGGGGTTTAAAAAAGAAGCAGGATTGAATGCGTTTACTATGTCGCCATTGAAATGGATAAATTCAACTGGTGCAGTTGGTATTGTCGTAAAGTCGGGACGTTACGGAGGTACTTTTGCCCACAAAGATATTGCCTTTAAATTTGCAAGTTGGATATCGGTTGAGTTCGAATTGTATATTGTAAAAGAATTTCAACGACTTAAAGAGGAAGAACAAAAGAAACTTGGATGGACAGCAAAGCGGGAGCTGGCTAAATTGAATTACCACATTCATACCGATGCCATTAAGCAAAATCTCATACCGCAGGAGCTTTCTGTAGCACAAACAACAATAATATATGCCAATGAAGCCGACGTGTTGAATGTTGCCTTGTTTGGGATAACTGCCAAACAATGGAGAGATGTAAATCCCGATCTAATAGGAAACATTCGTGATTATGCCACAATAAACGAATTAATTTGCTTATCGAATATGGAAAACCTGAATGCGTTGTTTATCAACGAACAGATGTCTCAAAAAGAACGATTGATAAAACTGAATCAAATAGCCATACAGCAAATGAGAATTTTACAAGATGTTGAAAGCCGAAGATTGTTGAAATAAAAAGGACTAATTATGGAAACTTTAGCAAATGTGCATCCCGGAGAGATTCTTTTAGAAGAATTTTTAAAGCCGATGAATATTTCTGCCTATAAGCTATCGAAGGATATTGGGATTCCGCAAACAAGGACTTCTGCCATAATTAAAGGGAATCGGGGCATTACTGCTGATACTGCACTTCGACTTAGTATTTTTTTGGAACTACTGCGAAATTTTGGATGGGATTGCAGGATGATTTCGATTTGGAAGAAGCGTTAAAAAATAAACAGGCTGAATTAAACCAGATAAAGAAAGTTGACAATGATGCAGCCTGATAGAGAATAATATGGCTACAAATTTTTCTGTTAAAACTATTCTTCAAAATCCAATCTTTTGCATTGTTCAACTGTGAAAATAATTTCATTCATAGCTCTTTATGGGAGAACAATTCCAACATTTACGATTCCCTTTGATCCAAATCCCAACCCAATTTTCCATTCATATTCTTTGCCAAAATTAAATTCAATGGTTTGAATATGAAAAGCGGGAACTTTTATCAATGTCCGTTTATCATTCTGATTTTCCCACAAGAAAAGCAGCTGACCTCCAATAGAAACACCGGAGTATATTTTCATTTTGCCGGAACTCCAGCAATAGTTACCACCAAATAATAGACCTGAATTCAGGCAATTTGTTGTATAAGTTTGCTGTGTTGCTATCTCTTTTGATTTAACTCTCATGAACCCGCTAAAACTTTCTATCATAAATGAAAACCTGTTTTGCGTGAATTTACGTGAAACAATAAAATTCCCGATTGGTAGAAAACCATCAAGTTGATATGGATTTGCCGGTTTTATGCCATCGATAATCGCTTTCGCAAACACTTGTTCAACAGGGATTAACCCAAAAGACAACTGCCATTCTTTTTTATCTCGTGCAAATGAGGGAATTGAAAGAGCACAAGCAAACAAAATTGTTAGAATCCATTTTTGGTTCATCATTTTTTATTTAAACATAGAATATCTACTTC
>Ga0209510_1000430_pt1 | contig 58878 bp, 43 predicted proteins | sample BiotimSIPDNA_FD_185749 | JGI IMG/M metagenome (GOLD analysis project Ga0209510, IMG submission 185749) | Anaerobic biogas reactor microbial communites from Washington, USA - Biogas_R1 time_0 SIP DNA (SPAdes) (version 2) | ecosystem: Engineered > Bioreactor > Anaerobic > Unclassified | place...
TATATATCGTAACGGAACGTAATGCGTGAACGGGGCATTTCTTCCAGGCGCGTTTCTACGGACAACACTTCCCCGTAATGTGCAGGATGTATGTAATCACAGTGTACGGCATGTACCGGCATAATGATTCCCTTCTTTTCCGTTTCTTTATAAGGAACTCCGTAATGCTCCATCATTTCTTCACGTGCCGTTTCAAAATACCGGATGTAATTGGAGTGGTGCACCACACCCATTTGGTCTGTTTCGTAATACCTGACGGTAATTTCAGTAGTATATTTCATCATGGTCATTCCAATATTACAGCCGTGTCTCCGGGAAGGTAATAGAGCAGTTTGAAGTTGTCTACGGTCAGTTTGCTGCCGTCTGCTCCCTTGAATTCGTCTCCCTGGTAAGAAGAAGACATCCGGACGACCAGGTGTGTCATTTTGAGGTTCTCTTTTCCGGGGACCTTATCAAACACCATGCGGGCACGGGTCCAACCGGACGTTCCTTCCGTCAGGATTTCGCTTTCAGCGATCAGCGTAGGACGGTTTTTCAGGTCATATTCCCAGGTTCCTCCTTCGTTGTAATGTAATTCGGTGGCTATTACCGCTTTGTCAGGTCCGCTTACGTTCACCGGATCCTTGAACATACCGAAAGCTCCTTTGTACGCCTGGGTATAGACACGCTGGCCTCCGGATTGGTAATTGTAATCAATTTCAAAGCCTACGGGATTTGTATCTGCCGTAAACGGGATTCCGAAATCGGACATGCTGGTTGGATTCATGACCGCATCCACATCCATACTGAAATTGAATTTCCCTAAAAATACAGCTCCCGCCGCCAGACTGGTCACGTTGATTACAATCAAATTCACGGATTTCAATTGTGTCAGCATTTGGGCGGCATAAGGACTGTTATTTCCCGTAATCCTGGTTGTACCAATAACCTGGTCATTATTGCCGGTTGTCCATCCGTTCCCGTTGGAAGGTAAAATATTCTGGATGCCATCTACGGTACCCCATTCTTCATAACTGCTGTTATAAACCTGTGGGGCATAAATAAGGCGTATCTGCCATTCCCTGACGGTTTCATCCTGTGCCATCACACGAAAGCGATAAGGTTCTTCAAAAGATAAGGCAAGCGGTGCCCCGGATGTTATTCCCTGAAGCCTGGCTCCGGGGGAAACAGCAATCTGCGGTTTTATAGCCAGCAACGCACCCGGAGAAGGCCTGTTGCTCACCAGTAGCGTTATGGTACCCGGACCGGATTCCAAATATTTATGATCGAATTCAAAACCCGAGGAGGGATTCCCGGTAACAAATCCGGTTACTTCCGCCTCTGAACTCCTGACGGGAGAACGATCTTCCAGCAAGAGGGTCCACGTAGTCGTATTGGTGCGGCTTTCAGAAGTGACGGTAAATTCAAAGGTCTCATCGGTAGAATGAAAAACCACCTGGTGATTACAGGTATTGACTTCTTCGCCGTCCAAAACGGCATTTTTGGAAATGGTCATGATCCCGTTAACGGTAACGGGCATTTTGGAGGACCAGTCATTGATGATTAGGGAAACCGTCCGGTTTATCGTGTCCACCACACCCCACTCTTCCAGGACCATGTTGTTTGCCGTTTCCGTGGTTCCCTGGTAACTTGCTATCTGATAATCAAGTACCAATGCCTCCAGGTTTTCGGTACGTTCATCGGCCAGTTGCAACATCCAAAGGGATGTATCGCCGCTTTCGGCTTCTACTGTCAAAGGAATAGCCTGGTCGATCGTATTGAACACCATACCCTCTGAATAATCTTCCTGCAATAAGGCGTCTTCAGATAATTCCAGGCCAAAGCTGTCAATCACAAGGGGAAAATCATACCCTGCCTTGAGTACCAGCGTAAGTGTTTTGTTTTCTTTGTCGATTGTGGCCAGGGGAGATTCCAGCTGTACCATGTTTTGTTCAGAGTGGTAACTTTTAACGGAAAAAGAAATGACATCTGTTCCTGTACTGAACCAGGGATCCATCTTTAACAGCCATTGTTTTTCATTACCGGATTGGGAGATGACGGTACATGGAATTTCGCTTTTGTATGTTTCAAAAAACAATTGTTCGGGTAGTACGTATGTAGCGCTGTCCGAAACAATTATATTGTATGAAGTGATTTGCAAAGGAAAATCGTTCCCGGAAATCATAGGAATGCTTACCAGAGAATTCAGGGTATCCGGCACGGGTTCGCCCAGTTCCATCTGGTTTTGTGCCGAGTTGTATGCCAGAACTTCAAAAGAGATCACTTTGTTTTCCGGGTTCAACCACCTTTCCCAAACCAGATCCCACTCACGTGCCTGCAAAGACAGCATGTCCAACAGGTAAAAAGTTTTTTTGTCTTCCCATCCCGAAACCGTGAAAACATTGCCGGGAGCTATGTGAACAGGGATTATGTAGGGCTGGAGACCGTATTCCAAAGATACGTTCCAGGGAAATGCTGTGCCGTTTTCACGAATACAGACAACCAGGGTCCCGGCGGAAGTCTCGGCCTGTATACTTTCCATCAGCGGCCCTTCGTTTTGAAAAGACACCGTGTAAGGTCCCGAAGGTGCCATACGTTCCCATATATCGGGCTGTGTTTGTGAAATATCGTCCACAGGTGTAATACCGGTCAATATCACCGACCATGTTTCCTTTTTCCCGCTTTCGGCGGTAACAGTAAACGGGATTGCGGTGTCGTAAGCATTGATGGAAAAATCCTGTATTGCCTGCCCGTCGTCCAGGCGGGCTCCGGGACTGAGTTCCATCTGCAGCGATACGTTCAAAGGTAAGGTTTGTCCTTTTAGTGCAAAAATGACTACCCGGTTTTCAACCAGGTCAATAATCACTTCACGGGCAAGGGGAAAATTGTCAGGGGAATAGTCCTGCAACGCGGCAGCCGAAACGGAAGCCAGGTCGCTGCGGGGAGCCACTTCAATACGGATCTCGTAAGTGTGTACTACACCACTAAGGGCTATCAGGTGTATTTTGCGAATGGTTCCTTCATTCTCAAAAAGGAGCGTATTGCCTTCATCCATGCCCAGGATCTTATCAATCTTTTGGGCTGTTTTTATATCCAGTGTGACAGTTACCGGGAATTCATATTTCCCGTAATCCATGGGGAGGGTGATTTGGTCTCCTTCCACTACGGGGGTGTCAAAAACAACCTCCTGTGGAGACACCGCGGTGATTCCGCAGGAAGAAATGTCGGCATTGTCATCCAATTCACTTACTTTCACGCATTGAAAAAACAATGCAAGTGAAAGAAATGGCAGGATCAGATGTCTGTATTTCATTTTAATGTTGATAATTGCTGCTCAAGGGCAGCAATTTTTGCCAAAGCATCCGAACGTTTTTTCTGTTCTATAGCTACTACCTGTTCCGGAGCACGTTGCACAAAATCGGGGTTGCTGAGTTTCTTTTCAACTGTGGCCAGGAACTTATGATAGTACTCAAGTTCCCCTTCCAGTTTGGAGCGTTCTTCCTTTGTATCCAGAAGATCTCCAAGGGGAATGTAAAATTCAGTAGTACCTATCAGGAACGAATACATATTCCCTTCCTGAGGAGTTTCCCGCACGGCAACGACTTCATCAAGTCCTCCCATACGCTTGGCAATTCCGTAAAGGTTCCCGGAAAATTTTCCTTTAACATAAAGTTTCAATGCAGTCTTACCGGGTATTTGCTTTTTTTGACGCAACCCCCTTAGGGCTACAATAAGTTCCTGTAAACGTGCAAATTGCTCCAGTTCTTCCGTTTTGTAGGAGCCTGTATCAGGGATGGAGGATACCATTATGCTTTCCCCTTCTTTCCGTTCGTAGAGGTTTTGCCACAATTCTTCAGTAATAAATGGCATAAAAGGATGAAGCATGTGCAACAGCAGATCAAAGAATTCCAGCGTTGTGTCGTAGGTCGCCGCATCAATCCGTTTCTTTCCGTTACCTACCGGTTTGATGATCTCAAGGTACCACGAACAAAAGTCATCCCAGAACCGTTTGTAAAGCAGCATAAGAGCTTCTGACAAGCGGAATTTGTTAAACAGATCTTCTGCCTCTTCCCGCGTATGGGAGAGCAATTGACGGAACCATTTCACTGCCTGACCGGATGTTTCTTCCAAAGGCAAAGAAGTATCTCTTTTCCAGGAACGTACAAGCCTGTATGCATTCCATATCTTGTTGCAGAAATTCCGGCCCTGTTCTACCTGGCTTTCGTCAAATAAAATATCGCTTCCGGCAGAAGTACACAACATCAGACCCATACGGACACCATCAGCTCCATACTTGTTCATCAGTTCAATGGGATCGGGTGAGTTGCCCAGTGATTTGGACATTTTACGGCCTTGTTTGTCGCGTACCATTCCCGTAAGATATACGTTGGAAAACGGTTTTTCATTGCAATAGATGTCGCCGGCCATAATCATCCGGGCAACCCAGAAGAACAAGATGTCGGGAGCCGTTACCAAATCGTCAGTGGGATAATAGTAAGCCAGTTCTTCATTAGGAGATTTTTTAGGATGACCCGGTTTTTCGGGATCAAAGACAGATATGGGCCACAACCAGGAAGAGAACCATGTATCTACTACATCGGGATCTTGCTTAAGGTCTTCCGGTTTGAGTGACGGATCTTGTTTTCGGGCCAGTTTCAGGGCATCTTCAGTCGTAGCTGCCACGACCACTTTTCCGTCAGGCAGGTACCAGGCAGGGATCTGCTGTCCCCACCACAACTGACGTGATATGCACCAATCACGGGCTGTTTCCATCCAGTGGCGGTATGTGTTCCGGTATTTATCCGGAATCAATTTTACCCGCCCGTCTTCTACGTACTCCAATGCTTTTTTCGCAGGCACTTCCAGCTTTAAGAACCACTGCAGCGAAAGTCTCGGCTCTATAACGGCATCGGTTCTTTCGGAAAAGCCCACCTGGGTCACATACGGTTCTTCTTTTTCCAGACAGCCGGATTCCTGCAGCATGGTACGGATCTTCTTACGCGCTGCAAAACGGTCTTCACCAACCAGAATCTGTGCCTTTTCGTTCAGGGTCCCGTCAGGATCAATAATATCTATTACCGGCAAGTGGTGACGCAAACCTATCTCGTAATCATTGGGATCGTGTGCAGGAGTGATCTTCAGACAACCTGTCCCGAAGTCCATAGTCACATAATCGTCCGCAATAACAGGGATCTCTTTATTTATCAATGGGATCAACACCTTTTTTCCTATCAATCCGGTGTATCGTTCATCACCGGGATTCACGCATACTGCTACATCTGCCATAATGGTCTCGGGACGTGTGGTGGCTACAGACAGGTATTGGTCGCCTTGTTTTCCGTTGTTGCTGAAATAATAACGCAGGTAATACAATTTTTCCCTGACTTCCCTGTGGATGACTTCTTCGTCACTTACGGCTGTTTTTCCCTGGGGGTCCCAGTTCACCATACGGACGCCCCTATATATCAGTCCTTCGTTGTACAAATGGACAAAAGTGTCCGTAACGGCACGGCTCATATCCGGATTCATGGTGAAATTGGTGCGTTCCCAATCACAGGAAGCACCCAGTTTTTTCAATTGTTCCAGTATGATGTTGCCGTGTTTTTCTTTCCAGGCCCAGGCATGTTCCAGGAATTCTTCACGTGAAAGTTGCTTTTTGTCAATGCCTTTTTCTTTTAGCAGGGCCACCACTTTGGCTTCCGTTGCAATGGAAGCATGGTCCGTTCCCGGTACCCAGCAGGCGTTTTTACCCTGCATGCGGGCACGTCTGACCAATACGTCCTGTATGGTATTGTTGAGCATATGGCCCATATGAAGTACTCCCGTCACATTGGGAGGCGGGATTACCACACTGTATTTTGGCCGGTCATCGGGTACCGAATGAAAAAAACGGTGCTTTAACCAGTAACTGTACCATTTGTCTTCTGTAATAGAGGGATCGTATATTGCAGGTAGTTCCATATACTTTTTGGGAATAAGACGCAAATATATAAAAAATACTACTTTTGTAATCTAAAAGAAAAGGCTATGGAACAAAAACCCAAGAAAGAAATCAATATTGAATTGCCTGAAGACGTTGCCCAGGGATGCTATTCAAACCTGGCTATCATTACGCATTCAAGCAGTGAATTCGTATTCGATTTCATTCGGATGATGCCCGGCATTGCCAAGGCAAAGGTCCAGAACAGGATTGTTATGACTCCAGAACACGCCAAAAGATTCTTCAACGCCCTCCAGGATAACCTCAGAAAATACGAAGAGCATTTCGGTAAGATCAACCTGTCCGGAAAAGGAATGCCCAACATCCCTTTACATTTCGGAGATGGAACCCCGGAAGCTTAAACTGGAGCTGATCTTCTTTTATTCCCCTTTACAAGATTTTCAGGTATTGGTGGAATCAAGAAGGCCTTTACTGGAATCTCTGGAGGAACGCTTCAGATTATCCATCATTCCTTACAATAAAATTTCTACGGATCACTTTGCCGATCCCGAAAAAATTTACATACCTTTCATCGCATCCGGCGGTTGCGAAGAGATTTTTCAAAGTTATGCCTTTTCCCTGCCGCTGCCACTGATCTTCCTTTACGACCATATGCACAACTCATTGCCCGCTGCTCTGGAATTGGCTACCTACTTTTCAGAGGGCAAGCTGAATGTGCCCATGATCTTTTCGGAAAACGAGCTTAAACCGGAAACCATGGAAGTGTTTTACCGCATGCAACTGACTGTGCGTACACTGAAAAAATCGTACATAGCGCTCATTGGAGGACCTTCTCCCTGGCTATTGTCTAACTATGTGGATTTTGAAGCACTTACACGCATGTTCGGGATGCACTTTCAGAAAATTGGTATTGAATCCCTGGTGGATAATTTTAAACAGCACACCAAACTCAGCCGGGAGAATGCAACCCTGTTTCAGAAAATCCTGAAACAAGCCACTCAATTAACCAATTGCACCAGGGAAGATGTGTACGATTCCGTCAGGATGTACCAGGCCCTGGATGATTTGATGGTGTATAATTCATGCAATGCATTGACCGTTAAGTGTTTCGACCTGATCAAGGAGTGCAACGTAACAGCATGTACAGCACTGGCGTTATTCAACCAGTCAGGCATACCTGCTGCCTGTGAGGGAGATATACCTTCCCTTTTATCCATGATGTTTGCAGCCGGTTTGACAGGAAATCCCGTTTTTATGGCCAATCCCATAGATTTTGACCGCGATAAAAACACCATAGATGTTGCCCATTGCAGCATTCCTTTTTCCATGGCCGATAATTACAGTTTCAATTCGCATTTTGAGTCCGGCATCAGCGTAGGAGTTGAGGGAAACGTAAAACCGGGAGAAGCCTATACCCTGGTGAAATGGATCGGAAAAAAATTGGAACGGTTCTTCGTTGCACAAGGAGTGACCGTTGATTCGGAGCACACAGATTACAAATGCCGTACACAGATGAAACTCCGGCTGGAAAAACCCCTGGATGATTTTCATTTAAACGGTATGGGAAATCACGTTTTGGTGGTTAAAGGGATGCACCAAAAAGCATTTACTGACTGGAACCAGTATATGATCTACAGGAGGTAACTCACTGGCCGGCATTATAAATTGTTGCAATCTCCGAATCGCTCAGCACCCTGTCGTAAAAACGCAGACAGGCCATATCGGCCGGCAGGAACGTATTGAGCGTGGTCCCGTTCAGGGCATTTGCACCGATTACAAAATCATCTTGCACGCCAAAAGACATTTCCATAGGTTCCGTATAGAGATTCATGCCGTCCAGGTACACGGTCATGGCAGTTCCGTTGGACACGATGGACATCATGTGCCAGCTGACTCCCAGGAAATCCGTAATATCCATACCGGCATAGGAAGGCAGCGGAATGACATACGTTTCTTTACCCGGTCCCAGACATAAAGTCAATACCCAGTTGGTACCGTCGTGACGGATTTCCACAAAGAATCCTCCTTCGGATATGGACCCGAAAAAGGGATACACCAGGGATTTGTTCATTTTATTACGAAAACGCATCCAGAAATTGAATGTGCCTTTATCGGCTCCGGATATGGGATTATAATAACGACTCAGCAAATAGCCGCTGCTGCCGTTGAAAGAGATGGCTGCCGTTGTGCCGGACGGTTTGTTTGCAGTATTATAGGTTACTCCGTTGGAAACAGTCAGATCCGGAACCTGTCCTGTCCATTCGTAGGCTTTGGACATGTTGTTGGTAGTGATGTACATCTTAAGTCCTTCCTGGACAACCACTGTTTCATCTTTAAGTGTAGTAAATTCAAATACATCACCATAATAGACATCTAAGTCAGTTTGTATGTATGCCCGGTAATAATACCTGGTATTGATAAGCAATCCGGTAGCCTGCGATGTGTAATTGCCTGTGTATTGGGGTTTCCCCAGCTGAGTACGGTCATGATTAATATCAGGGTTCGGTGAAGTGCTCCAGCAATGTCCGTAGTCCAGGATATCCCGGGACCCGATAGTTACAATATTTCCTTCCAAAACGGCTGTGTAATAGGATATGTCACTCACATCTTCGCCCGTAGTAACTTCAGACGGTAAAATTTCCACATATAAGGATACCGTATCAGAATAAGAAATGCCGAAATGGTTGACAGCAAAACCACGCATTGTGTATCTTGTGCCTCTGTCGGGATTATCCATTTGATAAACAACGTAAGTTCCTTCTTCCTTAGTGCCCAGACGGATCACATTATCGGAATCCAATTCGGGAACTTCACCGTTGGTGTTCCATATAAATCCATGCTCCGTAAAAGGAGTTCCCCCTACATTGTTGAGCCTGAAAAGGAGTTTGTCCTGTAAAAAATCATCAAACCGTAACACAGGATTCCCCGTGACCGGAGGTGTATAATCAAGCACTTGCGTCTGACCGTATGATGTTCCCATCTCATTGGTGGCGTATGCCCTGTAATACCACCTGGTGCCCGGTTGGGGCAACGTTTCCGGGTAAGAAACAAACGATTGCCCTTCCGCGGCAGATCCAAGTTGTGAGCAAGATCCGTTTTCCGGATCGGGTTCCGGGTCAGTTCCCCAGCAATGTCCGTGCTGCAGGACCGATCCTCCCCCGTTGCTGACCAGCGTTCCCCTGAATTGCAATTTGTATGCCTGATCCAGCCCAAATCCGTCGGTGGTCACATCTGCCGGCACCGCTGCCGTAGAATAAGTAACCTGGATGGAAAATTGTTGTTCAGGAGCATTGACGGTAATGGTGCTTTCGGATATTCCGGCCGGAATGTTTTCTCTGTCCAATGTAATACGTATCTCTGCCGAGTCGGCCTCCCGGGTAATGCTTCCCTCCGCCGCGGATAGGCTCAGAAGAGGATCTTCGCATGTGACGGTAAAAGGCACATCGTGGATCCCGGAAAGCCGGGATACGGTCAGTGTCTTTTCCGTGTCCTGTGTACCAAAATCGATCGACTGGGGCGAAACCTGTATCAGGTCCTGTGTTTTTGTGACCGAGAATACGTAAGACGTATCACCTCCGTTTGAAAGCAGATTGGTGCTGAAAGTTGCGGTTCCGTAATCGATTGCGGAACGGTCGGCTATAACGGTGACCTGTCTTTCCTCCCCTGCCGGAACGCTGCCGTTCACATCGGGATCCCAGGAAAGCCAGGCAGGCAATGCCTCTTCCAAATGCCATTCCAGGGGAATGTTTCCCGAATTGGAAAGGGTCGTCTGCATTTGAGTTTCTTCTTCCCCGAAATCAAATTCAGTGGTCTTGACGGACAATACGGCTCCCTCGACCAGCAACAGGACGTCCACCTTCAGAGGGCTTTGTCCGCCAACCAGCTGTATTTCTGCGGTTTGTTCCCCAATAGGCAAACCGGCACGGTCACAATGGAAGGTGATCTTTTGGGATTCACCCGCAATCAGAACGCCTTCAATCGGATCAACGCTCAGCCATTCCGGAAAATAAAGCTCCAGGAAATTCCATCGCAACGTATCACTTCCGGGATTGGACAGGATCCGTTCCACGGACAAATCATGAGCTCCAAAATCAACTGTGTTGGAAGAAAGCTCTGCTTTGGCTATCCTGGGTTCCAGGGAAACATCAATGGTATAAAGATTTTTTCTTTTTGGAGAAAGAGGCATGGATTCCGTCTGCCAGCTGTCATATCCGGGGATACTGAATACCAGGTATACATTTTCAGTGGTCCGGGGCAGTTCTATGGTATATGTTCCGTCGTCACCCGTTTCTTCTCCCAGGCTGAAAGGCATAACGGAAACCGATACCCCTTTGATGGGATCTCCGGTCTGTGCGTCTGTCACCGTTCCGGTAAAAGTGGTTGTAGTCCCTGTATTATCACAGGCGATAAAAAAAGAGGCTGCCAAAAGCAACACGGCAAAACCCGGGAAACGAAAATTACGCATATACCAGTATGTTTGTGATGCAAATATAATAACTTTGCAAGATTATGAGTAATTACAAAAGCCAGCTCCATAAGATCAAAGCGTTTGCTTTTGACGTTGACGGAGTACTTACAGACGGAGGTGTAATGTCCATGCCGGACGGTGATCTATTCAGAACCCATTATGCACGTGATGCCTATGCCATAAGGATAGCTGTGGAACACGGTTATCCCGTGGCCATAATCACGGGAGGCGTATCCCCGTCGGTGGAAAAACGTTACCGCAACATAGGAGTCAAAGACATCTATTCGGGGGCCAGGGACAAGATCCCTCCCTTTCTGGATTTTTGCAAAAAATACGATTTGGACCCTGCCGAGGTGGCTTATGCCGGGGACGACATCCCCGACATTCCGCCCATGAAAGCCTGCGGCCTTCCCTTCTGCCCTGCCGATGCTGCCCCCGAGGTGCGCCACATATCCCGGTACATATCTCCTTTCCCCGGCGGAAGGGGTTGTGTGCGGGACCTGGTGGAACAGACACTCAGGCTTCACGGCAAGTGGTACAAGGAAAAGGAAAACGTGCCGGAAGATATGCTGGAAGCTCCGTCGGAATAATTTATGCATTCAAACTACAAGATAATACTCGGCTCGGCTTCGCCCCGCAGGAAACACCTTCTGGAAGGCACGGACCTGCCTTTTGCCGTTGAACCGGTTCAAGGAGTGGATGAAGATCATTTTCCTTCAGACCTGGATTCCTGTGACATTCCTTTGTTTCTGGCCAGGGCCAAATCCCTGGCTTTCCCGCGGCCGCTGCAGGAAGATGAATTGCTGATCACGGCAGACACACTTGTTTTTACCGGCAAAAACTCTGCGGATGCAGGTGTTCACGACCAGAATACCTCAAATCGGGAGCACGTTCCCTGGTCGGTGCTGGGGAAACCCAACTCGGCAAAAGAAGCCGTCCATATGCTGCAGCACCTTTCCGGAAGGTGCCATAAGGTAATTACCGGCGTATATTTGCGTTCGGGCGCGGATTCCGCCATTTCTGAGGGCTTTGAAGACGAGACGCTCGTCTGGTTTTCCAAATTGAGTGAACAGGAGATTGACTATTATATAAAAAGGTATAAGCCATTCGACAAAGCAGGATCTTACGGAGTGCAGGAATGGATAGGATATATCGGCATTGATCGTATCCGGGGCAGTTATTTCAACGTGATGGGATTTCCCGTGCAAAAAATCTGGAGTCGGTTGAAGCAACTTAATGCCGTATCATTTCCGTAAACAAAGCTTTTTTCCTAAATTTGTCGCTTCTTAAAAACATCAGATATGGAAAAACAACCTTCAATAGCCATACTATGCGGTGGCGGCCCGGCCCCCGGGATCAACACGGTAGTATGCACAATCACAAAAACTTTCATTACCAAGGGATACCGCGTAATTGGACTGCATGGCGGATATACCGGATTGTTCTGTAAAGAGAAATGCCGTCAGGAGGATATGGATTTTGACAAAGCCGATATGCTCTTCAACCGGGGCGGATCGTACCTGCGTATGAGCCGTTTTAAACCTACAGACAAAGATTTTGAAGAACGTTTCAACCTGGATTTTTTCAAGGAAAACAACGTAAGACTCCTGGTTACGGTGGGCGGTGACGATACGGCCTCTACAGCTAACCGCATATCCAAGTTCCTGGTACAGAAGGAATACAACATTGCCAACATCCACGTACCCAAAACCATAGATAACGATTTGCCCCTGCCTGAAGGTATTCCCACTTTCGGCTACCAGAGTGCCAAGGCACAAGGCACAGACCTGGGACGTACCGTTTATGAAGACGCCCGTACCAGCGAAAACTGGTTCATAGTAACGGCAATGGGACGCTCAGCCGGTCACCTGGCTTTCGGGATCGGATCTTCCTGCCATTTCCCAATGATCATCATATCGGAAATGTTTTACAAAACTCAGATGACCATAGACAAGATCGTGAACCTGATAGTATCATCAGTGATCAAACGCCAGATCCGCAACATACCTTACGGCTGCATCATGATCTCTGAAGGCGTCTTCCAGTCCCTTTCGGAAAAAGACGTCAAGGATGCCGGTATTGCTTTTTCCTATGATGCACACGGACATCCGGAACTGGGCAAGATCTCAAAATCACATATCATTGACAACCTGGTAGAGAAAAAAATGACAGAGCTGGGCATTAAGGTTAAAACCCGTCCTGTTGAAGTTGGTTATGAAGTACGTTGCATCACCCCAAAATCCTTTGACCTGGAGTATTGCTCCATGCTGGGAATGGGCGTTTACGAACTCTTTATCAAAGGGGTAAGCGGTTGTATGGTTTGCCGCGACGGGAACGGAAAGATCATCCCGTTGTTTTTGCAGGATCTTCAGGATCCCGTTACAGGCAAGATTCCTCCCCGTATTGTGAATATGCAGTCACAGGAAGTTCAGTTTTACATGAGGCACATTATGGATTACATAACCGAGGAAGATTACGAAGCGGCCAAAGCCATCGTGCCCAACCCTGAAGAATTCGATTTTCACAAGATCCTGAAGTACTAGTAAGGAAAGGCAGCTCTCCTCCTGAAGGACTCCGCTGGCAAGTTTATAAACTTGCTGCGCTCCGGCCCCTCCCAACGTTTTCTGCGTGGTCTGCGACCACTCGTATCTTGCGCAGCAAGAACGAAGGAGATTGTGGGAGGGGCCGGAGTGGAGCGAAGCGGAACGGAGTTCCTCAGGGGGCTGGCTGCCTCTCCGTATGTGGATACAATAAAAAAGGTGACTAGCAGTCAAATTGACTTTCTAGTCACCTTTTTTATTAGTACTAAGTAAAATTACGGCAATTGCGGTCCGGAAGGTATCAGATCGCGGGCAGCCTGGGTATCGCAATATTTATCAAAATTCTTGATGTACTTGGTAGCCAGTGAAACGGCCTTCTTTTCCCATTCCTTAACATCCTGGTAAGTATCACGTGGATCCAGAATATCTGACGAAACATTGGGTAATTTCGTGGGTATGGTCAGATTCATAATGGGAATATGCTTGGTAGGAGCCTGTTCAATGCTGCCGTCCAGAATGGCATCAATGATGGCGCGTGTTTCTTTCAGGGAAATACGTTTGCCCGTTCCGTTCCATCCGGTGTTTACCAGGTAAGCCTTGGCATCGTGCTCTTCCATTTTCTTAACCAGGTTTTTGGCATAAATGGTCGGGTGAACGGTCAGGAAAGCTTCTCCGAAAGCAGCCGAGAAAGAAGGCACGGGTTCGGTGATCCCCAGTTCTGTACCGGCCAGTTTGGAAGTATATCCGCACAGGAAGTGGTACTGGGCCTGTTTGTCGTCCAGAATGGATACCGGGGGCAACACGCCGTAAGCATCGGCAGAAAGGTAAATGACTTTCTTGGCATGTCCTGCTTTGGTAGGCAGTACGATCTTGTTGATAAAGTATATAGGATATGAAACGCGGGTGTTCTCCGTGATGGATCCGTCGTGGAAATCGGGTGTTCCGTCAGGCAATACCGTTACGTTCTCCAGCAAAGCATCACGACGAATGGCTCTCCAGATATCGGGTTCCTTTTCCTTGCTCAGATCTATGCATTTGGCGTAGCAGCCGCCTTCAAAGTTGAACACTCCGTGATCGTCCCATCCGTGCTCGTCGTCCCCTATCAGGTAACGTTTGGGGTCAGCGGACAAGGTGGTTTTGCCGGTGCCCGAGAGACCGAAGAAAATGGCCACGTCGCCTTCTTCGCCCACATTTGCCGAGCAGTGCATGGCAGCGATGCCTTTCAGCGGCAGGTAGTAGTTCATCATGGAAAAAATACCTTTCTTCATTTCACCGCCGTACCAGCTGCCTCCCACTACGGAAAGACGTTCCGTCAAATTGAATACGACAAACACTTCTGAATGCATTCCCTGCTCTTTCCAGTTGGGATTGGTTGCCTTGGAAGCATTGATCATCACAAAATCGGGCTCTCCGTAATTTTCCAGTTCATATTCCGAAGGACGGATAAACATGTTGGTCACAAAATGAGCCTGCCAGGCCACTTCCATAATAAAACGCACTTTCATGCGTGTATCGGCATTGGTTCCGCAATAACTATCAACAACGTAAAGTTTCTTTTTTCCCGAAAGCTGATCCTGGGCAATAGTTTTCAGGGAATTCCATACTTCAGTGGTAACGGGTTTATTGACAACGCCGTCCCACCATATAGTATTTTCAGTTGTTGCATCCTTAACAATAAATTTGTCTTTCGGTGAACGGCCGGTAAAACGGCCTGTCAGCACGTTGACGGCTCCCATATTGGTCAGAACACCTTTTTCAAACCCTTCATTGGCGGGGTCCATTTCTGCCTGGTACAATTCTTCGTAAGAAGGGTTGTATACAATCTCCCCTACATTCGTGATTCCATACTTGGATAGATCTATTTTGCTCATAATCAATAAATAAATAATTAATAAAACGGAATTGATTTCTTTAAAACCAAGTTGCTAAGATACTCATTTTATTTATCTTTGCAATAAGGGATTATGCACAAAAATCATTCCGAAATATTCCGCCAGACCCTGCTCCGCTACTGGGGGTACACTTCGTTCCGTGAAAACCAGGAAGATATCATAGCTTCAATTTACGAAAGGACGGATACCCTGGCTCTTTTACCTACGGGAGGAGGGAAATCCATATGCTTCCAGGTCCCTGCTGTGCTCAAAGAAGGCATTTGCATTGTGGTCACCCCGTTGATTGCTCTTATGAACGACCAGGTGGATAAGTTGAAAACACTGGGGATCAAGGCGCTTTGTGTGCATTCCGGGATGAGTCCGTTTGAAATTGACATTGCACTGGACAATGCCGCATACGGATCCTACAAATTTCTGTACCTTTCTCCTGAACGCCTGGGAACTGAATTGTTCCGCGTTCGTGTTCGAAAGATGGAACCCTCCATACTGGTTGTGGATGAGGCACATTGCATATCCCAATGGGGTTACGATTTTCGTCCTTCCTACCTGCGTATTGCCGAATTCAGGGAATTTTTCCCCGATGTCCCCGTTCTGGCACTCACTGCCACGGCAACCCCGCAGGTTGTTGCAGACATCACGGAAAAACTAAAATTCCGAAAAAACCACAAAGTATTCCAAAGTTCTTTCGAGCGGAAAAACCTGGCATATGTTGTCCGTAAAGCCGAGGACAAAATGGGGCAGCTGCTGCGTATTGTGCAAGGTGTGGATGGCAGCGGCCTGGTCTATGTCCGTGAAAGGAAAAAAGCCGAGGATGTTGCCGAGTTTCTCATTTTTAACGGCGTCAAAGCCGATGCGTATCACGCCGGGATGGATTCCCGCCAGAGGGCTGCCAAACAGGCGGAATGGAAAAAGGGAGGGATACGTGTGATGGTGGCCACCAACGCCTTCGGAATGGGGATCGACAAACCGGATGTCCGCTTTGTCTGCCACTTTGATCTTCCCGATTCTCCCGAAGCGTATTTCCAGGAAGCCGGCCGTGCAGGAAGGGACGGTGAAAAAGCTTATGCCGTGCTGCTTTACAATCCTTCCGATGCAAAACGCCTGAAACAGATCTACACTGTTTCTTTTCCGGATCCCGAATTCATAAAAGAAACCTACCAGGAACTGTATTCCTTTTTGGGACTGGGATACGGGGAAGGGGCCGAACAACAGTTCGATTTCAAACTGGAAGAATTTGCCCGTCGCAGGAAAAAACATCCTTCCACCCTATGGTATGCCCTGCAAAGCCTGGAACAGGAAGGATACATATCGCTGACCGAAGAAGTAGAAAATCCTGCAAGAATCATGTTCCGTGTCTCCCGGGATGAACTGTACCGTGTACAGATAGCCAATCCCCGTCTTGATACCTTTATTAAATTACTATTGCGTACCTACACGGGACTTTTCAACGGATTCGTTTCCATAGACGAACAATACCTGTCCAATGTCAGCCGAAACGCACCGCGTGTGATAAGCGAATACCTGGTCCATTTATCCCGCCTGGGAGTCATATCTTATATACCCCGTAAGAAATCCCCCCAAATCTTTCTGCATATCCCTCGCCTGGAACCCGGGAACGTAGCCCTGAACCCGGCCCGTTTCCTGCAACGCAAAGATGCTTATGCACGCAGGATGGAAGCTATGTTGCAATATGCAGGATCCGACGCGCCCTGCAGGAGTAAGCAGTTGCTGGCCTATTTCGGACAGGGAACCACGAGTGATTGCGGTATTTGCGATGTGTGCCTGGCAAATAAAGGCCGCGAAAAACCACGTGAAACGTTCCAGAGAATCGCGGAAAAGGTTGGTCAAACCCTTCGCAAAGGCCCCGTGCGTGTACAACAGATGGACCTGCTTTTTTCCGAGTCCCGGGAACAGGTTATGGAAGTCCTCAGGGCTATGGCAGAAAGCGGGGAGATCCGCATTCAGGACGATACATTGCATTGGAACGGTCATACTACATAATTCAGATATACTTCGTATCTTTACAACATGAACCGAAGTCAGGCCGCCATCCGGGTCAGCGAGTTGAAAAGTGCTATCAATGAGCATAATAAGAAGTATTACGTACTCAATGCACCCACCATTTCCGATTTCGAATACGACATGCTTCTCCAGGAACTGACTACCCTGGAGAAAAAATTTCCGGATCTGGTCACAGAAGATTCTCCAACACAAAACGTTGGCAGTGACATATCAACGGAAAGCAGGACGTTTCGTCAGTATGCGCATAAATACCCCATGCTTTCACTGGGCAATACCTACAGCAGGGAAGCTTTGAAGGAGTTTCACAACCGTATTGCCAAAACAACTGATCGGGACATAGAGTATGTCTGTGAACTCAAATTTGACGGAACGGCCATTTGCCTGACTTACAAAAACGGCAAACTTTTCAGGGCACTTACCCGTGGGGACGGTACCGTAGGTGACGACGTAACACGCAACGTGGAACGCATCAAGGCTATCCCTTCATCGCTTCCCCCTGCATCTTCCTGTAAAATTCCCTGGCCCGACGAATTTGAGATACGAGGGGAAATACTTATGCCTTTCAGCAGTTTCCGGGAATTGAACGCATTGAAGGAAGAACAGCAGGAAACCCCGTTTGCCAATCCCCGCAATGCCGCTGCCGGAACGCTCAAACTACTTTCGGCCGACGAAGTGGAACGTCGCGGTCTGGATTGTTTTCTTTACCACCTGATAGCCGATATTCCCGGTATCGAGACCCACTGGCAGGCTATGGAAGCCGCCCTGGAATGGGGTTTCCCCATATCCAAACACCGTAAATTGTGCCGGGATCTGGACCAGATCAATGAATTTCTGGATTATTGGGATACGGCCCGTACCGGTTTGAAAGTGGCTACAGACGGTGTGGTGATCAAAATCAATGATTTTTCGCTGCAACGGGCACTGGGCATGACCGCCAAAAGCCCCCGCTGGGCAACCGCTTATAAATTCAAAGCCCAACAAGCTGCCACCAAGCTTTTGTCGGTGGATTTCCAGGTAGGACGTACAGGAGCTGTTACTCCGGTGGCCAACCTGCAACCTGTCCTGCTTTCCGGCACTACCGTTAAACGCGCCTCGCTGCACAATGCAGATCAGATAGCGCTTCACGATATCCGTTTGGGTGATACGGTATTTGTTGAAAAGGGAGGTGAAATCATACCCAAAGTAGTTGGCGTAGATCTGGAAGTCCGGCCGCAAGACACGGTTCCTTTTCACTATATAACACATTGTCCCGAATGCGGAACGGCATTGGAAAGGGATCCCGAAGAAGCCAAACATTTTTGTCCCAACCGATGGGGCTGTCCCCCGCAGATCAAAGGCAGAATAGAACACTTCATGAGCCGGAAAGCCATGAACATACTGGGTGGTGAAGCACTTGTGGATCAATTGTACAGCAAGGGAATGGTTCAGGACCCTTCGGATCTTTACGACTTAACCCCGGAAGTTCTGAAATCCCTGGACAACTGGGGAGATAAATCTACCGACAATTTGTTGAAAAGTATAGACGCTTCGCGTAACGTACCTTTCCACAGATTTTTATATGCAATAGGAATCCCCTATGTTGGAGAAACCACGGCCAAATACCTGGCATCTCACTTCGGATCGCTGGATAACCTGCGCAACGCACCGGAAGAAGTATTGATACAGGCTCCCGAGATAGGGGAAAAAATCGCTGTTTCCATCATACGGTACTTCAGGGAGCCGCAGATCCTGAAAATGTTGGATAAACTCCGCACGGCAGGACTGCCGTTCAGTCAGGGCACAGACGAATCGGCACGGCTGTCCGACAAGCTGCTGGAAAAGCAGCTTGTCATCTCGGGCAATTTTTCCCGTTCCCGCGAAGAGATGAAAAAGCTTATTGAATCCCACGGAGGGAAGGTCATCTCGGCAATCTCGGGCCAGACGGATTACCTGTTGGCCGGGGAAAAGCCGGGACCCGCCAAATGGCAAAAAGCAACAAAACTCAATATTCCGATCATTAATGAAACCGACTTTCTGCGTCTCGTTGGCGAATTGCAGGGCGAAGGCACAGTTTTTGAAGCGGAAGAAAAAACCTTATTCTGATCATGACTGCAAAAATTCTGGAAACCCTTCATTTCATAGGGACAAACGACAGACACAAAACGTTATTTGAAAGCAACTGGCCCCTTCCCTACGGGATATCATACAATTCCTACCTGATTAAAGACAAAAAAACCGCACTTCTGGATACCATTGAATACGGGAGTGACCGTTCCTATATGGAAGAAGTGGCGGGCATTCTTGACGGACGCGACCTGGATTACCTGGTCATTCTGCACATGGAACCGGACCATGCCGGCATGATAGGCGAAATGCTTGGCCGCTACCCTGCTGCCACGGTGGTTACCAATGCAAAGGCCATTAAATTGCTGGAGATCTATTTCCCGGAACTTGACAAAAACAGGATGAGGGAAGTCAGGGAGGGCGATACCCTGGAACTGGGACATCACAACCTGCAATTTGTTATGACACCCATGGTACACTGGCCGGAATCCATGATGGCATACTGTACTAAGGAAAATATACTGTTCTCGCAAGATGCGTTCGGTACTTTCGGGACGTTGGACGGAGGGATCTTTGACGACGAAATCAATCTGGATTATTACAAAGATGAAATGCTCCGCTACTACACAAATATCATCGGACGTTTTTCGTCACAGGTACAGAAGGCCCTCCAAAAAGCCGCCGTGCTTCCCATCAGGATCATATGCCCCGTTCACGGGCCCGTATGGCGTACAAAACCTTCAGTTGTATTTGACTGGTACAGGCAATGGGCTGCCAGCAAGGGAGATACAGGCGTCGTGCTGGCCTACGCATCTATGTACGGCCATACGGAAAAGACAGCCGATCATATTGCCCGGCAACTGGCCCTGAACGGAATCCGCAACATTCGCGTTTTCAACGTATCCAATACCCATCCTTCATTCATTTTAAAGGAAATATGGAAATACAACGGGATCGTTTTGGGATCTTGTTCCTACAATACCGGAATGCACCCCAATATGCATCATCTCTGCCATGAAATAGAGATCATGCAGCCCGGTAATAAAAAGGCTTTCTTATTCGGAGGGTATTCATGGAGCGGCGGCGGATTGAAAAATTTACGTCTTTTTGCCCAAACCATGTCCGAAAAGCATCAATGGGAAGTTCATTCCTCCGGAATTGAAATACCCGGGAATCCAACGGCTTTGGCCCTGGAAAGCCTGAATGACCCAATTGCTGCCTATGCCTCAACATTATAAAATGCATTGTTTTTGGAAACACCTGACCTTATAGATCAGTATTTTGAACCGCTCAGGCAATCTACCCTGAAGCGTTGTGCCGGCCCGCAAGAATGCGAGTTGGTTTTGAAAGCATACCAATTTGCCAAGGAAGCGCATAAAAACCAGAAACGGATCTCGGGCGAGCCTATCATCATGCACAGCATAGATGTGGCTAAGATTGTTGTTGATGAAATAGGCCTGGGCTACAAATCCATCGCTACTGCTTTGCTTCATCATATTTTTACCGATACCGATTACAGCCGGGAAGAGATTGCCGGAATGTTCGGGAAGAAAATCGGTGAGCTGGTGGAAGGACTCGGCAAAATGGAACGTGTTTTTGCCGCACAGGACAAAACGCAGGAAGAAACATTCAAGCAAATGCTTCTGACGGTCAACCGGGATATCCGTGTGCTGCTGATCAAACTGTCAGACCGGTTGCATAACCTGCGGAACCTGGAAGAACTGCCGGTGGAAAAACGGGCCCGCAACCTGGGGGAATCCATGTACGTGTTTGCTCCCCTGGCCCATCAGATGGGATTGTATTCCATAAAGTCCGAGATCGAGAACATCTGGATGAAATACGCCATGCCGGCGGAATACAGGGAAATCGAGGAAAAAGTCAAAGCCGAGACCGGACGTCAGGGAACCGAGATCACCAAAACTTTTCTGGAACCAATCAAGGAAATCCTTTCCGGTGAAGGTCTGAATTTTTCCGTTTCCACCCGTATCAAAACGCCTTATTCCATCTGGTCAAAGATGAAGAAAAGGAACGTACCTTTTGAAGAAGTTTTTGATCTGTTTGCTTTGCGTATTGTCTTTCGTCCGGAAGAAATAAATATTGAGGAAGAACGCAGAATATGTTATTACATTGAAAGCCTGTTGAACCAACGTTGGGAACCTTATCCGGAACGCCGGCGGGATTGGCTTGTTACACCTAAAGAAACCGGGTACGAAGCCCTGCACTCAACGTTTTTAACACCTTCCGGAAAGTGGCTGGAGGTCCAGATACGCAGCCAACGCATGGACGACATTGCCGAGCAGGGAGTGGCCGCTCACTGGAAATACAAAGGCATTACTCCGGAGATCAGCGGGATGGAAAAATGGCTTTCCAAGGTACGTGAAACACTGGAGAAAAAAGACAGTGAAAGCCTTGAATTTTTTGACAATTTCCAGCCCGGGAACCTGATTTCCGTATTGTATGTTTTCACACCCAAAGGAGAAATGCGTATGCTTCCCAAAGGAGCTACCGCTCTGGATTTTGCGTATTACATCCATTCACAAATAGGCAATCATGCGCTGGCCGCCAAGATCAACGAGAAGCTGATGTTGCTTTCCACACCGCTGCGCGGAGGAGACCAGGTGGAGATCATCACCACACAGGAATCGCACGTAAAGATTGAATGGCTGGGAAGCGTCAATACTTCCAAAGCACGCAACATGATCCTGGATGCCTTGAAAAAACAGGGCATAGATCACATCCACGAAGGCAGAAACCTTTTAATAAACCGCCTTGCCGAATTCGGCATTAAGCCGCATTCCCGCCTGATGAACAAATTACTGATTGCATACAAGGTTGGTTCACCCGAGGAATTGTTCGGACGCATAGGAGCCGGGATGCTGGATCTTTCGGGATTGCGCGACGTATTGCTCAAAGGAACCCCTTCGCGAAAATTTGTTACATGGATCCCTTCACCCGATTGGAAAAGAAGGAAGGATTTCAATGCATTCCATTTTGCGCCTTGTTGCCGTCCCACAACGGATGACAAGCTTATTGGTTTTATTGACAGGAAGACACGTGATCTTTACATACATTCGGTAAGCTGCCCGCGCATTGAAGCTCTCAAAAGATTGCACCGCAACGACAACGCTTTGGTAAATGTAGTTTGGAAAAAACAACGCCTTTCTTCCACATTGGCAAAACTGAACATCAGGGGGCAGGACCGTATGGGGATCATCCACGAGATAACACACACGGTCTCCCTGACTTTGTGTGTCAATATTCGCAGTTTCAGGCTCATTGCACACGATAATATCTTTGACGGAGAGCTGGAGGTATACGTTCAGAAAGAAACCGATCTGGACAACCTTATTATACAGCTTAAAAAGATAAAAGGCATTGAAACGGTAAAACCGGAATAATACATGAAGAAGATCCTAAAAAATAGTTTTTTATTTGCGGCTGTCAGTTTGTTTGCAGCATCTCTGATTTTTCCCCAGAGTTGCGCCAATACAACGGCATCTCCTTCCGGAGGACCCGTGGATTCAATACCTCCCCTGCTGACCGCCACCATACCGGATGTCAATCAAACCCGTGTTAGCACCACATTAAAACGGGTGGAACTGCAATTCAATGAATACGTCAAGCTGGTGGATCCCAATAAAAACATCATGCTTTCTCCACCCCCGGAGAAAAATCCCACGGTCCGGACGAAAGGGAAAGGTGTGGTCGTAGACCTGCAGAATGAACTTCTGCCCAATACCACTTACAGTCTTTATTTTGGGAATGCCATACAGGACAATAACGAAGGCAATCCTTTTCCGGTTTTTGCGCTGAGTTTTTCAACCGGTGACCGGGTAGATTCTTTGATGTATTCCGGATTGGTCGTAGACGCTTCTACCCTCTTGCCCATTGAAAACGCCACCGTTTTGCTTCATATCAATCCGGCCGACAGTTCTTTGACAAAATCGCTGCCCGTAGCCGCAACCAGAACAGATTCCTATGGGTATTTTGTCCTGAGAAACCTTAAAGACACGCTCTATTCCCTGTTTGCCGTTACCGACGAAAACAACAATTACAGATACGATCCGGTCAGCGGGGAACAGGTAGGTTTTCTGGACCAGGAGATCATACCTCAAAAACGCATGTTTACCTACGCCCCTGAGATCCAACCCTATTTTGCCGAGGATACGGCAGGTCTTTTGCGCCGTCCGGTGGAAGGCAATGTCTTTCTCTTCAAGGAAACCGGGTCACGGCAATACCTGCGCAGCTACGAACGTATCCGTCCCCGGGCACTGGAACTGAAATTCGGTGCCCCAAATCCACAAATCCTGAAAGCCGTTATTCCCGGCATGGATTCCTCACAGATCATTCGTCAGCACAATTATTACCGGGACAGTTTAATCTGGTGGCTTGCAGCCCCTACCGTTCCCGATACGGTGCAATTGCAACTGACTTATATGGCTACGGACGATTCCCTGAATACATTGGTACCTCGTACAGATACCTTGCGATTCGCTCCGTTCAGGGATGAAGAGGAAGAAGGGCAACAGGCACAAGCAAACCTGAACAACCTGGGACGACGCGGTGAAAGACAACAGGCCCCGCCTTCCGTAAAACCCCAACGGGATGCCATGACAATTCATGTAAGCGTAGAACCCGATGTGCTCATGAGCAAAGGATTTACTGTTAAATTTAATGATTTGCCCATGGATCCGAATTTCACGCTTACGCAAATGACCCGCATAACACCACAGGAAGATACGGTTCCTGTTTCATTCTCAGTAAGCAGGGACTCACTCGATTTATGCCTGTATTATATATTTCCGGATACGTATACGGAAGGCACGCCCTACAGGTACCTGATTCCCACGGATGTCTTTACCGACATAAACGGATTCAAGAACGATTCCCTGATGACCACTTTTGAAACGCTTTTATCCGACGATTTCGGGTCCCTGACCCTGAACGTACAGAACGTCATTACCCCGGTAATCATAGATTTGATGAATGAAGGCCGTTCACAGGTACTCAGGACCCATCATCTGAATGCAGATTCAACACTTGTGATTCCTTATCTGAAAGCCGGGAAATACGCCATTCGCATTACAGGTGATATGAACGGAAACGGGTTTTGGGATACCGGCAACGTAAGCCAAAGAAAACAGGCAGAACGGGTACGCATGTTCAACTTTCCCGGGGGCGGCAGCTTGCTGGACCTGGCAGAAAAAATGGAATTAACGCAAACCCTTGATATAGAACAAGTAATCAATCAAAATGTTACACTTACTGCTCCGGCGCGAAAACGTTAAAAGTCTGATCCTTCTGATCATGCTGTTCACAGGTTCTGTTCTAAAGGGGCAGACGCTTCCAGATAAACAGCACATGATAGGGGTACGTGGCGGATATGCGTTCAACGGAGTGCATTTCAATCCAAACCGGAAACAAAGCACCGTTCCTTCCTATATAAACGCTTCCCTGCTCTACACGTATTACCATGACTTGTGGGGCACCATGCCTTATTTCGGATTCCAGACGGGCCTGACATACACACAACAAGGATACGAAACCCCTGATCTGAAACGTATCTACGAAGTGGTTCGCGTACCCCTGACATCCCAATTTCATATAGACTTCTGGAAGATGCGTATCCTGATCAACCTGGGTTGCTTTGGCAGCTACAGGATGAGTGCCGTTGACTTTACTACTGAACAGCCTGAAGGCATTGACGTAGAATTTGACTGCAATCATATTTATCTGGATTACGGCATACAGGCCGGAGCGGGCCTGGCACTTGCCTTACATCCCTTTGAATTTCATATAGAGGCAAATTACCTTTATTCCCTTTCAATGATAGAAAACCCCGCTTTGTACAGCAACGAGTTTTATACCTACGGATACCCCAATCAATTGCTCTTCACGCTGGGAGTCTTTATACATTTGTGACCATGAAAACACATACCGTATTTGCCGGAAATTTAGCCATTGGAGGCGGCAATCCCGTCTCCGTACAAACCATGTGCAACACAGACACTCTTGACATAGAAGCTTCTGTTGCCCAATGTGAAAGGGTTGCCCGTGAAGGAGCACAACTGATCCGTCTGACTACCCAGGGACCTGCGCAGGTAAAAGCTTTGGCAGTGATTAAAGAACGCCTTCGTGCACAAGGCATTGACGTACCTTTGGCTGCGGACGTCCATTTTTCGGCATCCACGGCCATGGAGGCAGCCCGTGTGGCTGAAAAAGTACGGATCAATCCCGGCAATTTTTCACGCGATCTCTCCCGTGTTAAGGAATTGTTGTCCCAATTTTTTGATATTTGTCGGGAACACAAAACATGTGTGCGTATTGGCGTGAACCACGGTTCCCTGCCGCCTCACATACTGGAAACCTATGGCAACTCTCCGGAAGGTATGTGCCGGGCTGCCATGGAATACCTCTCTCTGTGCAGGGAACTTGATTTTGACAACGTCATAGTCTCCCTGAAATCCAGCAACACCCGGATCATGGTACAGGCCAACCGCATGTTGGTTGCACGCATGGAAGAAGCCGGTATGAGTTATCCCGTTCACCTGGGAGTTACAGAATCGGGCAGCGGTCGCCAGGGTCGTTTGAAATCCGCTGCAGGCATCATCACCCTTTTAAAAGAAGGTATCGGGGATACTTTCAGGGTTTCCCTGACCGAAGCTCCGGAAGAAGAAATCCGTTTTGGGAAATTGTTTCTTTCGGTCAAAGAGGAGGTCCGTGTTTCCTCATGGGATGAACTGATAGTCAGTGCCTGTTACAAATGGGCTCCCGGTCTTCTGGACGGGACAACTGACTGGAAAGCACTGCCCATGCCTTTTGTACAAGCTTCCTTTGCAAACGAAGAAGCATTGAAAGATTTCTGCATGGATCTCTTGCAGGCTACCCGTTGTGTGTTTACCAAGCCCGAATACATATCCTGTCCGGGTTGCGGACGCACCAAATTCAACCTGGAAGAAACGGTTCGTGATGTAAAAGAAGCCACCGCACACCTGAAAGGCTGTACCATTGCCATTATGGGCTGTATTGTCAACGGACCGGGTGAAATGGCTGACGCACAGTACGGATACGTTGGAGAAGGCAACGGAAAGATCACCCTGTACAAAGGAAAAAAACCCGTCATGCGGGGGATTCCTCAGGAAGAAGCCGTAGCGCGGTTGCTGGAACTTATAGAGTCTCAACAAAAATAACGCCGCCTTCTATACGGACCACCTTCACTTTTGTGTTTTTTGTTATATAACCAACAGCTGCCCGGGCTTCCACCCATTTGCCGTTTATGGTTACTTTTCCTGCCGGCCTCAGATCGGTAAATGCTACGCCTTCCTGGCCCGTTGTAATACCTTCCAGAATGGGAACTCCAACAAATCCCTCGTCTGTTTTCAAGTCTTGCCTGAGAGCAATGTGATTGAATGCCCTTGTCGGGAAAAGCATGTGAATGGAAAACAACAATGTGGATACGGCAGCCAGTCCGGATAAAGAAACAATAGCCACGGGGGTTAAAACACTGTTCCATGGGAAAGGCCCTTCAAATTCAAAGACCCAATTGTCTATCATGGAAAAAGTCAGCCCCGTTCCCACAAAAATGATTCCCAGGATGCCCAAAATCCCGAATCCGGGAGTAATGAAAATTTCCAGGAAAATGAGGATCACACCCACTATCAGAACAATGACTTCCCAGTATTGCACCATGCCTTCCAAAAACAAAGGAGAAAAATAGCAGATGGCACACACTATGGCCAATCCCAGGGGAAATCCTACACCGGGTGTTTTGAGCTCAAAGAACACCCCTCCAATCATCCCCATAAGCAACAGTGCCTGCACCAGTGGCAACAGGAAAAACCCAATAATCTTGTCCAGCCAGGTTTCCTTGTATTGATGTATCTCACAATGGGCGTATCCCAACTGGTCCACTACCTCTGTTATGTTCTCTGCCTGGCCCTGGCTGAAACCGATTTCCAGAGCTTCCTTTGTAGTAAGGCTGACGATCGTTTCTCCGTTCACCATTTGTTCCGCCAATACCGGGTCCCTGCCCGTTTCTTCGGCCGTTGCCCGCATCAGGGAACGCATGTAGGACTGGTATTTTTCCGGCATGGGTTCTCCGCTCTGATTGACTACGGTTGCCGAGCCCACAGTGGATCCCGGGGACATATAAATTGAATCACAAGCCAGGGAGATCAAAGCACCTGCCGAGGCGGCCTGGTGGTCAATAAAAGAGACAGTGGTAAACGGGGCTTCCAGCAATGCCGTCCGCATTCTGTCCGCAGCATCCAGCGCCCCCCCGAATGTATTCAAACGCATCAGAAAAACGTTTGCTTCCAGGGTTTTGGCTTCTTCCAGAGCCTTTTCCAGTGTTCTGGCTGATTTGGCATGGATCTCGCTGTCAATGGTCAATACGTACACCCGGCACGTATCGGCACCACGAGCCAGTAAAGGCACAAGGCACAGCAACAGGAGAAAAAATCGTTTCATATTGTTTTATTTACTTTCCAGGACCTTGCCATTATCCTTCACAACGGCTTCTTTCCATTTTTGCGTATAGCCTTCGTTTTTGGGAGAGGCCGGTATACGTGGATCATGACCGTTATTGGAGAAGGACCCGTCTGATTCCTGGCGTTTTGTATTGCCGTCTATATATTTAACCATCAAATACTTGTCAAGTTCAACCCATTTATTGAATAAAGTTTGTGCGGCATTGACACTGAAGTCGGTTAAAAATTCCCTGGCAAGATCAGGATCGCGGCGGTACATCTCAACTGCTATCTGGTCTAAATGGCGGGTTTTATCCATCATTTCATTTTCCCACTTGTCCACAACGGAACGCACTTCGGCCCCAACCTGGTTGTAACGAAGGTATGCAAATTGTGTTACCCTGTTTACTATCCAGAAAAGAGAAGTTTCCGAATACTCCATCATGCTGCCATTTCCTTTTTCAATACATTCCGGAACCCGCCTGGATACACTATATATAGGTATTAATGCAGAAGTGCCGGCATCGTCCACTCCAAACCAGAACAAACCGCCCAGATCGCGGGGCATATCGCTGCGGCATTGTCCCACATACCACCATCCGGTCTGTTGTGTGGCAATGGCCCGCTCGTTCAGGTAGGTTTTCCCGTCTACTTCAAAAGACATTGGCCTCCAGCGGTAAGGCAAGGCATTTCCTCCTGCTCCAATATCGCAAGACATATCCATAGGAGTCCCTTCATAATGATCGCGCATCATGTCGGCAACGTCCTTCACAGACAGTTTCGTATTGGGTTTAACATACAAAGGCATGCGGTTGGACAAATCATACCCCATAGCGTAATCCAGGTATTTGTCCATCCCGTCTGCGTAGCGGTTGAAAAAAGCCCATACGCGTGCGTCACAGAAACGGGCAGCCCCGAAATCCACCGGAGCATATACATCTGAAAAACTGAATTCCTTATCGTTTCCGGAAAAGATACCCATTTCCCTGGCGTGTGATATTACATCGGGGCTGTAAAGGCAATTGTCCGGGTCGTTAAAATCTATTGTAGTTATGCGTGCCTGGTTTGCATGAGCGCTAATGTATCCGTCGGGTATGCGTTTGGCCACCCATACGGCACCTTTATTTACATTTACTCCTTCCACCATACGCGGAGCTTTGGCCATGATCTCCATTATCCAGACTTCATCAGGATCGGCAATGGTAAACGATTCTCCGCTGGATGCGTATCCATATGTTTGCATTAAATTGTCTATCAAAGCAATGGCTTCACGTGCAGTCTTGCATCGTTGCAGGGCAACGTATATCAAAGAACCGTAATCCATCATCCCGCTTCTGTCCCTGAACTCCCTGCGACCTCCATAGGTGGTTTCCCCAATAAGCAGCTGGTACTCATTCATATTTCCGGTAACCGAATACGTTTCTCTTGCCTGGGGTATTTCCCCCATAAACTTTCCGGTATCCCATTCATAAATCTTCAACATACTTCCTTCTTCCCACCTGGCAGCGGGCCAGTAGTAAAGTTCGCCGTATAACTGGTGTGAATCGGCGGAATAACTGACCATTACGGATCCGTCTTTAGACGCACCTTTGGTTACTATTAAATTAGTACACGGCAATAGCGGACCGGCACTCAGGAAAAGAGCAGCAAGGCTCAATACGATTTTTCTGGATTTCATTGGCATTAATTTTATTTGTCAAGTTTGTAAAAATACAAAAAAGACAGACACCGCAACGTTTTTTTGCTACCTTTGTTGATCTTGATTCTTATACAACATTTGACACTATGAAGAAATTACTTACCAGTCTGCTTGTCTTATTGATGGCAGGCACGGCCAGTTTCGCACAAATGGCCAATCCAAACGAACCCCTGAAGAATGACCCGGCGGTACGGATTGGAAAACTTGATAACGGGCTTACGTATTATATCCGGCATAACACCAAACCGGAAAAACGCGCCGAGTTTTACTTGTTTACCAACGTTGGCGCTATTCAGGAAAACGAACGCCAGGCAGGTCTTGCCCACTTCCTGGAGCATATGTGCCTGAACGGCACAGAAAACCTTCCGGGAAAAATGCTTATCAGCTACCTGGAAAGCATCGGATGCAGTTTTGGAAGGAATATCAACGCCGGAACGGGAGTAGAGCAAACCATGTACATGCTGAATAACGTTCCCATGTTGCGGGAAGGAGTTCTGGATACCTGTTTGCTGATTATGCATGATTATGCTGCTTTTGTGACCAATGATCCTGTAGAAATCGACAACGAACGCGGTGTCATCATTGAAGAATTGCGTACGCGCAGAACCGCCCAATGGCGTCTTTTTGAAGAATCCCTTCCTTATTTATACAAGGGATCCAAATATGCCGAGTGTAACCTTATTGGAACCGTTGAAGGCATTGCCACGTTTCCTGCCGAAGAACTTGTTGATTTTTACAAAACATGGTACCGCCCTGACCATCAGGCAGTAATTGTTGTTGGTGACGTGGATGTAGACCAGGTTGAAAGCAAACTTATTGCTTTATTTGAAGATGTACCTGCACCAGCTACCCCCAGTCCCAAAAAAGTCATACCCGTTCCCGAAAACGATGAACCTATCATAGGCATTGTCACCGATCCCGAGGCACAGGGTACCTCTATTGATTTTCTGATCAAATCGGAACCTGTTCCCAACGAGATGCGTCCCCTGGGTATGATCTATATGGTAGACATGTTCAAATATTTCGTTTCAAGGATGATGAATGACCGGTTTGAAGAAATCGCACAACAACCCGATGCACCATTTTTGGGAGCCAATATGTCCTTCTCCTCTATTACCACATCTACCGATGCTACCGCTTTCTCAGTGGGCAGCAAAGACGGGGAAAGTGCAAAGGCTTTTGAAGCTCTGATGATGGAAATTGAGAAAATGCGCCGTTTTGGATTTACCGACTCCGAACTGGAACGCGCAAAAACCAATTTCATGCGTCGCCTGGAACGTGCCGCCGAAAATGCCGGTGACCGTATGAACAGCGAATTCATCAATGATCTGATCAATAATTTTGCTTTCAACGAACCTATTCTTGATCCCGTATACGAACTGGAAGTTGCCAAAGGATACCTGCCTTTCATTCAGTTGGAACAGATCAACCAGATAGCACAACAGGTAATAACGCCTGAAAACCGCGTATTGGTTCTTTCCAGTCCCGAACGGGAAGGTCTGGTCATTCCTACGGCAGAGGACCTGAAAGGTATTATGGAAAAAGTGGAAGGTATGGAGCTTCAGGCTTACCAGGAAGAAGTTTCGGATGAGCCATTGGTAGATGTTGCTGCCATAGTTCCGGGTAAAGTCGTAAGAGAAGAAACCGGGGCCTTTGAAAGCACTGTCTGGACTTTGTCCAACGGAGTCAAAGTTGTTGTGAAACCTACCACTTTCAAAAAAGACGAAGTGCTGTTCAATTTAAAGAACGACGGAGGTTTATCCATCCTCCCCGAAGAATTGCTTCCTTCCGTTGAAAGCAACGTATTTACATTGTGGACACAAAGCAACGGCGTAGGTAATTTCAGTGCAACGGCTCTGAAGAAAAAACTTACCGGAAAAATTGCCAATGCCACACCTTACATAAGCGATTACAGTCAGGGTGTCCGTGGGAGTGCCTCACCGCAGGATCTGCAGACATTGTTTGAACTGATTTACGCCAATATTGTGAATCCCCGTTTTGAAGCCGGTGAATTTGAAGCTTCCATGGCACAATTGAAGGCCATCGTGCCTAACCTTGAAAAAACGCCCAATTACATACTGCAAAAAGAACTGTACAAATCCTTGTATAACAACAACCCCCGCAGCCAGCTTATTTCATCCGAACTTCTTTCCAAAATAAACCTGGAAAACCTTGAAAAAGCATACCGTACGTGCTTTAAAAACACCAACGGTGCCGTGGTAACCATTGTGGGAAATGTAGACCTTCAAGAGCTCAAACCCATGGTTGAATTGTACCTGGGATCTTTACCCGCAGCTACGGAACCTGCAGGATGGGTGAAAAACGACAACCGCATTCAAAAAGGTAAGGTAGAAAATCATTTCAACGTAGTCATGGAAACACCCAAGACCAGTATTGTAAACGTATACTCTGCCGACATTGATTACACTTTGGAAAATCAGGTATATATGGATGCTCTTAAATCCATTTTGGATATGGCTTACGTGAAGAGCCTGCGTGAAGATGAAGGTGGCACCTACGGTGCTACCGTACAGGTGATTACAGCAGATCAGCCGGAACCGCACGCTGCCATGATCATCTTGTTTGACACCGATCCTGAAAAACAGGAGCGGATGCGTCAGATTGTTGAATCAGACGTGACCAACCTTGTGGATAACGGACCATCTGAAGAATACGTTAATAAAACAAAAGAAAACTTCCTGAAAAACCGTCAGGAAAATATTATCCGGAACAATTTCTGGAACCAGGTACTTGTCAATTACTATACGGATGATATTGATATCATGACAGACTATGAACAAATTGTTAAGGATATCAACCCCGGTTCAGTACAGAAATTCCTGAAGAAAATCCTTAAACAAGGCAACTTCATAGACATTTCTATGAATCCCGCCGAGTAGTATCCCATAGAATATGGATCCAGACAGGGCTCTTAGAGGGCCCTGTTTTGTTTTGCAGAAATTCCAAACCTTTGGCAAAAAGACAAATCGTACGTGCCACAACGTTCAGGTGAGGTTTTTTTAAAGGCAGCCCGCAATAAATGCAGGGTTCTTCCTGCAGGTAGGATCCGTATGGGAACCCGTACCGTTTATAGATGGCATACGACAGGCGGTTGGTCTTGTATACACCGGTGCCCGGGTATTCCACAGTCCCGAAAGGCATCCCGTTGAATAGCGTTTTAAGCAGGGCTTCGTCAAACGTGTTGACGTGTCCGGTTGTAGGATTGATCGTACCGCAATGAATGCATTTCATGGCATGAACGCGCAGATCCTGTTTATAAGGCACTCCAATCAACAAATAACGGCGCGAAACACGCATCAGTTCCCGGCAGGCTTTTCCCAGTTTTTCAGGCGGTATGTGTTCCAGAACTTCCGTACACACAATCAGGTCAAATGAATTGTCTTTAAAAGGCAGCGATGTGATATCTCCCTTTACACAAGTAACGTTGGGATGATCAACCTGAGGCAATTTCAGGTCCAGAGCGGTTACGGCCGGATATTTTGCCGCCAGTTTGAGGGTGATATAACCATCCCTGCTTCCTGCTTCCAAAACATTCACAGCACCTGAGGGAAGCATGCGCATAATGGACTCCACCCGCTGAACTTCGGATTCTTTACGACGGTATTGTTTTACATCAAACATCTTTGACTGTAATTGACAGACGCTGGAATAACTGGAAATAAGGAAAGAAACACCATCTCATGCGCCAATGCAGGCAGGCCATCAGTCGTAACGTCCGGAAGCTTCCCAGGGAATTGTCGTAACAATATTTCAGGAAACGAAGGAGGATTTCATTGGCAAAGAGGTATTGTCTGAAAACCTGTTTTTCAAGATTCTTCCTGTATATTTTTTCACACCAGATCAATACGCTTTGATATCCTTTTGACTCATTTTTCGGATCAGCAATAAGACCGGAAAGCCGCAGGTGGCAATCCAATTCATTTTGGGTAGGTTCATAACCCATTTTTTGCAACAAATTACGGTAAACTTTTATGGCATGTTCTTTTTGTGTACCTGTAATGTCTTCAGAGATCTGGCCGGGGTTTCTTCTGTAATACGTCAAGTACCTGGGAATATGATGAAAATCTCCTGCAAATACGGCCCGGCTCCACAATTCAAAATCATGTGATCCGGGGAAAGTATCATCGTACCAAAGATTATTGTCTGTCATAAAAGAGCGTCGCAACATTACCGAAGAATGTACTATGGTACATCTGAAAAATGTAGAACAACGAATCTGTCCGGGATACACCGGGAAGCGTACGGCGCGTATGCGTCTGCCGGTTTGATCTGTCTCGTACACATAACTGCCGACCCCGGAAGCTGTCGGATGTTCATTCATGAACCCCACTTGTTCTTCCAATTTATCGGGTGCCCAGAAATCATCGGCATCCAGAATAGCCAGAAATTCGCCCGTGGCTTCTTTAATGGCTCTGTTACGTGAATAAGCAGCTCCCCGGCGGGTTTCGTTATGCAAAACCACCAAACGGGAATCCTTGTATGATCTCAGGATATCTGCTGTTCCGTCACTTGAAGCATCATCCACTACAACAATCTGAAAATCAGGATATGTCTGTGAGAAAACACTGTCCAGGGCAGCGGAAACGAAACCCTGCGTATTATATGCCGCCATGATCACAGAAACCATATACAAATATAAATAAAAAGGACGACCTTCAGGTCATCCTTTTTGTTCAGTAGCGGTATATGTGCAATTATTTAACGGTATTCATGTAGCAGATCATTTCCAGGATCTTGCAGGAGTAACCCCACTCGTTGTCGTACCAGGAAACAACTTTTACAAAATTGGGGTTGAGTGAAATACCGGCATTGGCATCAAAAATGGATGTGCGGGAATCTCCTATGAAATCGGAAGAAACCACGGAATCTTCCGTATATCCCAGAACACCTTTCATTTCACCTTCAGAGGCTTCTTTCATGGCAGCTTTGACATCATCGTAGGAAGCCGCTTTTTCAATACGGCAAGTCAGGTCTACAACAGATACATTGACGGTAGGAACGCGGAATGACATACCGGTCAATTTGCCGTTCAGCTGGGGAATGACTTTTCCTACAGCCTTGGCAGCTCCGGTAGAGGAAGGAATGATGTTGGCAGATGCAGCGCGTCCGCCTCTCCAGTCTTTTGCCGAGGGACCGTCAACTGTTTTTTGGGTAGCTGTTGTTGAATGAACGGTTGTCATAAGGCCTTCCACAATACCGAATTTGTCATTCAAAACCTTGGCTACGGGTGCCAGACAGTTGGTAGTACAGGAAGCGTTGGAGATCATGTTTTCTCCTTTATATGATTTGTGGTTAACTCCGTATACGAACATAGGTGTGTCGTCTTTGGAGGGAGCGGACATAACTACGCGTTTTGCACCGGCATTGATGTGAGCCTGAGCTTTTTCCTTGGTCAGGAACAAACCGGTGGATTCAACTACGTATTCAGCATCTACTTCGTTCCATTTCAGATTGGCAGGATCCTTTTCAGCAGTTACACGAATAGCATTTCCGTTAACGACCAGCATACCGTCTTTTACTTCAATGGTACCTTTGAACTGTCCGTGAACGGTATCGTAACGGAGCATGTATGCCATATAATCCACGCTGATCAAATCGTTAATCCCTACTATCTCTATGTTTTCCCTTTCTTGGGCAGCCCGAAAAACCAAACGGCCGATACGGCCGAAGCCGTTAATTCCCACTTTAATCTTGTTCATATTTGTGTTTTTTTTAAAATCCGTTGCAAAGTTAACATATGTAGCGATATGCTCAAAAAAAATCATTAAATTCGCATGATATGCATATACTGATCACGAACGACGACGGCTATACCTCAAAAGGACTACAGGCCCTGATAGAAATGGCCCGTGGTCTTGGAGAAATCACCGTGGTGGCACCTCAGTACCACCAGAGTGCCATGTCCAATGCCGTAAGCATAGGGAAATTGCTTCGTATGGTTCCTGTCGAAAATCCCGACGGAACACCCGAAAAGGAAATTCGGCGTTATTATTGTTCAGGCACGCCCGTAGACTGTGTGAAAATGGCTCTGAACCTTCTTTTTGACCAACGTAAGCCGGACCTGCTTCTTTCAGGTATCAATCACGGCTTTAACGGCTCTTCGGCTGTTATCTATTCCGGAACGCTGGCAGCAACATGTGAAGGAGCTCTTTACAAAATACCTTCCATCGCATTCAGCCTGAACGATCACCATGCCGATGCGGATTTCAGCGCCAGTATCTATTACGGGAAGATCATCCTGGAACAATTTTTAAAAAATCCTCCCCAACCATACACTTATGTGAATGTTAACATTCCCCAGGGAGGCATCAACGAGATCAAAGGCATTCGTTTAGGCCGTTTTGGCATGGGAGCCTGGATCAAAGAGATTGAATCCCGCACGGATCCTTACGGGCATCCTTATTATTGGATGGTAGGCGAATACGAAAACCTGGAGCCCGACGATCCCGAATGTGACCACAACCTTCTTGCTGAAAATTATGTGACTATAGTTCCTCATAAGATTGACAATACAAACTATCCCGAACTGGAACGTTTGAAAGAAGTGTGGAAAGACCTGACAAGGGAGCGAAAAAAATAAAAGGAAATGCGATACTTCATCATTGCCGGAGAAGTGTCCGGTGATCATTACGCCAAACAGCTTATGCAAGCGCTGACACAGGCGGACCCGCTGGCTGAATTTATGTACAGGGGTCCCGATACACGGACAGCCGTTATGGGGTTTGTAGAAGTAGCTGCCCGCATGGGATCCATTATTAAAGACCTTTCCCGTTGCAAGAAAGACCTGATTGAATACAATCCGGATGTGCTGGTTCTGATAGATTATCCGGGCTTCAACCTGTCTATGGCCCGATTTGCATCCCGGAGGGGCATAAAAACGTTTTATTACATTGCACCCAAAGTATGGGCTTCCCGGGAATGCCGTGTCAAAAAGATCAGGAAATATGTGTCTCAGTTGTATGTGATATTTCCTTTTGAAACAGATTATTTCCGTTCCAAAAGGATTAATGCCGTTTACCTGGGAAATCCTGTTTTGGACAATCTGGCCGATGCCATGGAGACTATAGATACGCCTGATGTTTTCAGAAGAAAATACAAGATCGGACCGGAACCGGTTTTAGCTATTTTGCCGGGTAGCCGACTGAATGAAATCAATTTCATTCTGCCCAAAGCAGCCGAAATAATCCGTCATTTCCCAGATTACCAGTGGATCGTGGCGGCAACCCCTACTATTCCCACTACGGTTTACGACAATATTTTGAAGGACCTTCCTGTACGTGTAATGTACGGACATACATACGAGATTCTGCAACAGGCAGAAGCGGCCGTTGTTACCAGCGGAACGGCCACGCTCGAAGCTGCACTTCTGCAATGTCCCCAGGTGGTATGTTACGGAGGAAATCCGCTTTCTGTTGCCATAGCACGAAGTATCATCAGGGTAAAATACATTTCGCTTCCCAATCTGATTCTGGAGAAAAACTCGGTTCGTGAACTTATTCAAAAGGACTGCAATCCGGAAAGACTCCGCGAAGAACTCCGGTTACTGCTCAAAGGCCGCCAGAAAAGACGGAGCGTCCTTGCCGATTACAAGCGCTTGCAAAGGATCCTGGGCACGGACGGTGTCTCGGGGCGCGTGGCTCAGCACATGTACCAAATGCTCACCGGAGGACCGCAAGTGCCTCGGTATAAAGTTTACACACAGACACCCTTGGGAAACTTTTCCTTCTCGGCAAATGAATTCGAAGAACTGACCGCCTCGGCATTTGAAGACGATTACAACCTTAAAGGCTTTTACAAGAGCGGAGAGCCCATGGACGAAGAGGAAGCGCGGCCGCCGGTTTTGCTGATGGCCATTGAACAATTGGACGAGTATTTCAAAGGTACCAGACGGAGTTTTGACTTACCTTTGCATATAGAAGGCACTGATTTTCAAAAACATGTATGGTCCGCATTGCAGCAGATTCCTTACGGGACCACCATTACTTATGCCCAGTTGGCGGATATGATTGACAATCCGAAAGCTACGCGTGCAGTAGGACAGGCGAATTATGCGAATCCGTTTGCCGTGGTTATTCCCTGTCACCGGGTGATCGGGTCCGACGGATCCCTGGTGGGCTATGCTGCAGGACTGGAACGGAAACAAAAGCTTCTGGCCATGGAAAAATCCTATGCGCCTGAATCTTCCAACGCACTTTTTTAGTATATTTGTACGGTAAAATAATGACTTATGAAATTTGTTGTATCAAGCTCAGAACTGTTGGGAAGACTTCAATCCGTCAGCAGGGTTATCGCTTCCAAAAATACGTTGCCCATTCTGGACAATTTTCTGTTCAATCTGACAGGTGACTCGCTTACAATTACAGCATCGGACCTGGAAACTACATTGCGCACCACCATGCCGCTGGATTCAGTGACAGAAGAAGGCAGTGTGGCCATTCCGGCTCGTATCCTGACGGATTCACTCAAAGAATTTCCAGAGCAACCGCTGACTTTTGCTTTCAACAAAGAACAGAATATTATTGAATTTACCTGGGCTACCGGGAAATTCCAGGTACCTGGATTCCCTGCCGAGGATTATCCCCTCATTAAAGAACCGACTGAAAGTACATCCATATCTTTTTCTCCCGATGTGTTGCTGGAAGGCATCAACCGTACTCTTTTCGCTGCGGGTGACGAAGAATTGCGGCCTGTAATGAACGGTGTTTTCTTTGACCTGAAAAAAGAAGCTGCCAATCTGGTTGCCTCTGATTCTCATAAACTGGTATGCTATACCCGTTCGGATATCAATGCACCGGAGGATTCGTCCTTCATATTACCCAAAAAGCCTGCCAACATCCTTAAAAACTTACTGGTAAAGATAGAAGATGACATTGTAATTTCATACGACAAAACCAATGCCTTCTTTTCTTTTGGCTCATACCGCATGATCTGCCGCCTGGTGGAAGGGAACTATCCCGCTTACCGCAGCGTTATACCCCAAAACAATCCCAACAACATCATCGCCGACCGCGTAGAACTCATGAACGCCGTACGTCGCGTAAGTGTCTGCTCCAATCAGGCCACAAACCTTATTAAACTGCTGTTCTCCTCCAACCAGATATTTGTATCTGCCCAGGACATTGAATTTCGTATAGCTGCCCAGGAACGCATCACCTGCCAGTACGAAGGCCCCGCCATTGAAATGGGCTTCAAATCCGTATTCCTTGCAGAAATTCTGGCAAACCTACCCGGCACCGAAGTCAACATCGCCCTGAGCGACCCCTCCCGCGTAGGCCTGATCACCCCCATCACCCCGGACTCGGAAAATGAAGAAATCTGCGCCCTCATCATGCCCATGATGATTACACAGTAAAACGAAAACATCAGCGCCCTCATCATGCCTGTAATGGTCACCCGGTAATCTACTACCTGGCTGTTCCTGTTTGATATCCTGATTGCTTGTGGCTGCTTTCTGCGAGCAAGTCAAATGGAGTTTGCTGCGCCAGAAACCCACAATGCTGCGCCAGAAACCCACAATGCTGCGCCAGAAACCCACATAAGTGCGCCACAAACTTACATCTTTGCGCCAGAAACCCCCATTTTTGCGCACAATACCCCCGTAAATGCGTCTCAGACCCCCATTTATGCGCCACAAACCCCCATATACTGCGCCCGAAATGGAGTTTGACTGCGCCAAATTTTTATCTAAGCACGTAAATCTCTATCTATTTGAAAGTTACAAAATATGCAAATTTGTTGGCGCAGTCAAACTCCATTTGGCCCCCACCCAAACATTAATTTTTGTAAGTTTGTGGTCTGATCATCTTAATATCCAAACCATGCAATTAAATCTCAAAAGACCTATACTGTTTCTGGACCTTGAAACTACCGGATTAAACGTTGCTACCGATCGCATCGTTGAAATCTGTGTGCTAAAAATCAGCCCGGACGGAACACGCGAAATAAAAACCAGGCGCATTAATCCTACGATTCCAATTTCTCCTGAAGCGCAGGCCATTCATGGTATTTCCAATGAAGATGTGGCTAATGAACCTACATTTAAAGAAATCGCCAAATCACTCGCCAACTGGATGGAAGGTTGTGATATTGCCGGTTATAATTCTACCCGGTTTGACGTTCCCATGTTATCGGAAGAATTCTTACGTGCGGGTATTGACTTCAATTTCCGTAAACGCAAATTAGTTGATGTACAGAATATTTTTCATAAGTTAGAACAACGTACACTAAAAGCGGCTTATAGGTTTTATTGTGATAAAGACTTGGAAAATGCACATAGTGCCGAAGCAGATACAGTTGCCACTTTTGAGATCTTGGAAGCACAACTGGACCGTTACCCTCATGACTTACAAAACGACATATCTTTTTTATCAGAATTTTCCACTAAATCACGCAACTTGGATTATGCCGGTCGTGTAGTTCTCGATGAAGAAGACCAACCAATCTTTAATTTTGGTAAGCACAAAGGTCGCCGGGTCAAAGATGTATTCCAGACGGAACCTTCCTACTACGACTGGATGATGAGAGGCGATTTTACCCTGGACACAAAAAAAGTGCTCACGGAGATAAAGTTGTCAAATGGAGTTTGATGCGCCACAAATGGAGATTGGTGCGCCACACACCCACATTGCTGCGCCACATACTTGCATAAGTGCGCCACAAACCCACAATACTGCGCCACAAATCCCGTAATACTCCGCCAAACTTATTTTTTGGTTTATTAACCGTAATGTTTCCCTGATTTATGAAACTCTTTGCCTATCCTTTTGAGGCTAATGATTTCTACATTAAACCGGACACGGCTCTGGCTAAACCTACAGATGATTTTTTTATTCCCCCGGTATGTGGAAGTATTACTTTCACAACATGTTATGTAATTAAAATCAATCGTTTAGGAAGGAGTATAAAAGAACAATTTGCTCACCGGTATTATACAGAAGTGAATTATGGCATTTGTATATACGGACATCCTAAATTATTTCCGGAGACTACGTCTGAGCGACAAAGTGAAACAAGTCATAACGGACCTCTGTGGATTCCGGGTCTCGCACTCGACAACTCTTTGTCCATGCCACGGACTTTCCTCGGCAAAGACCAACTCGGACATATTCTTTTGCAACAAGATGACGATTTACGCTGCCCGGATATCCCTCAAATACAGACTTTTCCGATTCCATCGGCACAGGTCGTTGCAAAGCGAATAGCCCATTTGTCAGGTTTTGTTTATTTGAAAATGGGTGATCTGCTGCTTCTGGAACTTCACAAACCTTTACCGATTGCTGCCGGTGCCAGAATAAGGGTACTACCGGAAGTGGATTTTTGGATCAGGTAGTCAAATGGAGACTGGTGCGCCACAAATGGAGATTACCGCGCCACAAACCCGCACTGGTGCGCCACAAACCCACAAGAGTGCGCCACAAAAACCCACCCTAGTAAGTCTCAAACCCGCAAATAATGCAATATCTTTAAAATTTTGGCGCACTCAAACTCCATTTGATCATTCGCCTAAGACTTGATTCCGGAATTCCCAATATACGACTAAGTTGTCTGATTGCTACCTTATATTTACGTTTGGTTTTAATTGCTATTTGAAGTTTTTCATTGTCAGTCAGCTGCTGAATAGTTTTGGGAGCAATCATCTTCAATATGATTTCACTAATATCAATGTCTTTATAAGGATACCTGAAAAAATTTCTAGAATCTTTTTCCAATTCTTCCTGTTCAGTGGGAGTAGACAATTTTTCCATAGCTTCCTCGTACGATCCCAGCCAATACTCGGCTTCTGAAACATCTAAAAAACATGGAGGATAAATATGTCCTAACTTGTTAATCTTGAAATCGGCAGGTAGCACTTTTGAAGTATATGGTAGTATATAACCTTTATCGACAAGATAATATCCATTGCTGAGATCTACACCTCGGTCTTTTTGAAAGTAGTATTTTGCTGAGTTGAACGGATCACTATACGGATGTTTTTCCGCACCGTGTCTGATAGAGTTGCGTAAAACATAGATGAGCTTCTTGACCAACTCTTCGTTACTTTTTATCTTTACACAAACAAAACTCCGGTTGCCGACACATCCTATAGACTTATATTTGAAATTGAAGTAACGAGAATAACTTATTCTTAATGCATGCATAAATCGTGTCGGATCCTTAGTCTTCACTATCAAATGGAAATGATTAGACAAGAAGTCGTAAGCAATAATAATAACATCATATTCACGTGCAAAAATTCCCAAAAGATCAATAGCATGGAATATATCCTGGTGTTCAAGAAACATACTTTGAAAAGCATTTCCTCTTACACAAATGTGAAAATAAAAAAATGAATCTTTTTTTTCAGTCATAAAACCTCCCCACTTATTAAATGATTAATCTTCACCTCAAATATATGACCTGGCTGCGAAAAAAATATACCAAAATTCAATAAAAAGTGTTTCAAATGGAGTTTGACTGCGCACGAAACCGCAGCAATTGCGCCTCAGACCCGCAAGAGTGCGCCACAGATTTGCATAACTGCGCCAGAAACCCACAAATCTGCGCCAGAAACCCACAAATCTGCGCCAGAAACCCCACTTAGATGCGCCTCAAATGGAGTTTGACTGCGCCAAACAACAGCACCAAATTATAAAAAACTGCAGTACAGTGCTTTACAAAATGACTCTATGACGTGGCGCAGTCAAACTCCATTTGAATGTTTTCCTGCTACCCGACCGGTGGCAAATGCTATTTGGAGGTTGTAGCCGCCGCTGTCTGCATCCAGATCAAGGACTTCTCCGGCAACCGACAAATTAGCGACTACTTTGGAGCGCATAGTCTGTAAATCGATTTCTTTCATGGAGATTCCGCCGGCCGTTACAACAGCTCGGGCCCAGTCTCCGTAAGAGGCAATTGGAAATACCCAGGAGAGCATACCATCCACGGGGTGCAACCCCGACTCGGCAAGGTATTTTGTAAAGGGAGCGATAAGAGCTTCGGGCATGTAACGTTTCAACCGCAGGGGAAGATCCGGGCCCGCAGAACCAGCACCAGCCTGAACTTTGGCATCTTTTGCACGATCATTCCTGATCCCGGCTTCGGCACGGGATTTAGCCCCAACTGCAGTCCAAGCAGCACTCCGGGCAGCACTCCCAGCTGCACCCCCAACAGCACTCCCGCCAGCAGACCCGCCAGCACCCCCAACTGCATCCCCTACTCGGCAAGAAGGATCCGGCATATCTTCCCGTTCCCAGCGGGCCATTAATTGCTCCCGGTTCAGTGCGGGCTTCAGATTCAGGTGCAACGCCACACGTTGGCCTTTGTTCAGGGCAACAACCGCTTGCCGACTTACGCGAAAGCCAATAGGACCCTCGATCCCAAGGTTGGTAAAGAAAAGCTCGCCCTCTTCCGAACGACGGAGCACCTGCTCGGTATAAAGGTCCAGGCGTACGTTGCGCAGCTGAATACCTTCAAGGCGTCTGTCATAATTCACAGGCATCAAGGCGGTTAGAGTTGGAAACAGCGGTTCAATCGTGTGTCCGAGAGCCGAGGCCAACGGATAGCCGTCCCCTGTGGAGCCCGTCCCGGGATAGGACATGCCGCCTGTGGCCAGGATGAAATGGTCGGCATTTATGCACCTGATCTGTCCATTTGCATCCGCCACCTTCACTGCCTTGATCCTCAACGGATTTGCGTTTTTGGTGTTTGCCGAGTCAGCCGCTTTGGCAACTGAACTCTGAATGCGAACTTCATCAGCCATCTGCACACTGGATCCCTTAACGGTACCCGAGGCCTTCCCTTCTGCAGGATTTCCCGTGTTGTCCTCTGCATATCGTTCTGCAGGATTTTCCGTATTGTCCTCTGCACATCTTTCTGCAGGATTTCCCGTGTTGTCCTCTGCATATCGTTCCAGAGTGCCTTCCGTGATAAATTCCACCACCCTGCTGTTATATATTATCTGAACCCCAAGGCGTTCCAGCCATGCCTTCATGGCATCAATCACATCAAAAGCCCTTTGGGAAGCCGGGTATACCCTGGTCCCGCGTTCCAATACGGTAGGCAAGCCTATGTCGTTGAAAAACTTAACAGTATCCTCACTTGTAAACTTATAAAATACCGGTTTGAAATACCGTTTGAGCGGGTGCACATGGGGGCTGAACGATTCCCAATCTTTCAGATTCGTAATATTGCAACGGCCTTTACCCGTTATAGCCAGTTTGCGTCCCGGCTTCTCCATTTTTTCCAGCAACATCACCCGGGCTCCCTGTTCAGCCGCCGTCCCCGCCGCCATCATGCCGGCAGGTCCTGCTCCAATTACTATTATGTCCATGTATCAAAGGTACGAATTTTGGCGCATCAGTCTCCATCTGTGGCGCAGTATTGTAGGTTTGTGGCGCAGCAGTCTCCATCTGTGGCGCAGCAGTCTCCATTTGGTACACTCTTTTTTTTGTTTATCTTTGCTGCCCCAAACCAAGCCTTCTTAGCTCAGTCGGTAGAGCAGCTCATTCGTAATGAGCAGGTCGCGGGTTCGAGTCCCGTGGAAGGCTCAAAACTTAATAGTTGTGAAAAAAACCAGAATGCTCAGGGGAGCTGTGATCGGCTCCTGTGTATTGCTGTTCACACTGGCATTTCAATCCTGTCCCGGCCCGAGGAGCAGAAATTTTCGTATACATTATACTACGCAAGAGCCTTTTAAGGAAGGAGACATCGAGTATATCTACAAGCCGCTTTATGCCAATAATTTTTTTATAGCGCGTGAAGATGGGGACAAAGTGCTGTACCTGAAGGATCCCGTATCAAAAAAGGAAACCCGGCAGGTCATTCACAAAGTGAAACGGGTGGTTTGCCTCTCTACCACACACATTGCCTACCTTGATGCTATCAACGAAACCCGCTCTATTGTAGGAGTTTCCGGGCGGCAGTATATATACAACGACAAACTCAGGAACGCAAAAGATGTTGGTTACGAATCGGCAATAAATTATGAAGCCCTTATGTCATTGGAGCCCGACGTCGTATTCGCATACGCTGTGCCTGGGCAACCCGCCGATTACATCCAGAAGATCAGGCAATTGGGAATGAACGTGGTGGAAGTGCCTGAACACCTTGAAGACCATCCTCTTGGCAAGGCCGAGTTTTTGGTGGCGTTTGCCGCTTTTTTCGATAAAGAAGTGATGGCCATGGAGCAATTCCATTGGATCTACCAGACGTACGAAGAATACCGCCTCCTGGCGCGTCAAACCGTAACACTCAGGCAACGGCGCAAAGCTGCGGAAAACGGCCACAGAAAACCGAAACCGCCCGACACCCCGAACAACACTCCGCCCGACACCCCGGACAACACTTCCCAAGACACTTCGTTCAAACCCGTTAAGGTCCTGATTAACGCACCGTTCAAAGACGTCTGGTACATTCCCGGGACAGAAAGCCATCAGCACATCCTGATCAGGGACGCCGGAGGCGTCGTACTCGGCTCGGAACCCGGCAAAAAGACGGCGGTCATCAGCACCGAACAAGCATATATTTATTCACTTGAGGCCGAGTTTTGGCTCCACCCCAACCAGTTTTCTGACCTCGAATCACTGGCCGCTCTGGATCAACGGTTTGCACAGTCAGAGGCATTCCGCCTGGGCAACGTTTGGAACAACAACCTGCGCAGCACGCCCGCAGGCGGGAGCGATTATTTCGAGTCGGGTGCCGTAAGCCCGCACCTGATCCTGGCCGATCTGATAGCCATTTTCTATCCTGAAGCATTGCCCAAGCATAAATTCGTGTTTTACAAAAAGCTGGATTAAAGCTATTTGCCGGTTCAGCTCTGTCTGAAAGAGACCAGATTCAGCAACCTGGTAAAACCCCAGATAATGATCATATAGATCAAAGCCACCATCAAAAGAGGAAAGAAAGCATCAAATGTTCGGCTGCGAATGATATCACCGGCCTTGGTAAGATCCTGAACCGCAATATAACCCACAATAGCCGTCATCTTAATCAGCGAGATCACTTCCCCTTTGTACACAGGAAAAGCTATTCGTACCGCCTGTGGCAGCAAAATATGCCAGAACGTCTGGAACTTATTAAATCCCAAGGCCAGGCCCGCATGTCGCTGACCCGTGGGAATGCTCTCCAGCGATGTGCGGAACAATTCGGAAGAATACGCGGCAAAGATCATGGCAAAAGTGATCACGGATACAACAATCCCGCTAATGCGCACCGTTGCAAAAACCACGTAAAACATCAACATCAGTATCACAACGTGCGGGATAGCACGGAACAAGGAAATGTATCCCCCGGCAAGAACACGGCTGAACTTTCGGGCCGACATCCTCAATGCACACACTCCGGCTCCCAGGATCGTCCCGAAAACAACGGAAAACACGGCTATGAGAAACGTCACCCACAACCCGTTCAATATCAGCATATAACGTTTCTCGTGCAACAAATTGCGTTGAAGTCCCTCGGTAAACTGCTTCCAAAAGCCTTCGGAAAACGCATCGCCGCTAACGGACCACTCCACCAAAACTTGAGGGTTCACAAAGTAAACACTTGAAAAATCTACCTGTTTTTTGCGTTCCGCAGTAGCCGTCATATTGGAAGCGATCGCATCAATACGTCCCGATTGCAAAGCTGCTATGAGAGCCGCATATTTCATATCGGCAAACTCCACCTCCCGACCCAACGCCCTCCCGATACGCATCATCAATTCCCAGTCCAATCCCACAATTTTGTTGTTTTGCACAAAACACATCGGTTCCCGGTTGGCAGCCGTCCCCACCCGCAAAGGCGGTCGAGCGGGATGTGCCGTTTCGGGTCCCGCAAATGGGTCCTGTCCCGCAAATGGGTCATGCCCCGGAGCGGGATGTGCCGTTTCGGGTCCCGCATATGGGTCCTGTCCCGCAGATAGGTCGTGCCCCGGATCGGGAAAGTCCGTTACCACATAATCCGAGCCGTCGTGCCGGATCCAGTTCCCTATGATGGCATCCAGGGTGCCGTCCTGCCTGAAAACCGCCAACACGGAATCAACCTGCGCCAGCAAACCCGTAGTATCGTCCCTTGATATGGCAATTCCCGCCCCCTCATTGGTCAGGTTGTACGGCAAAACCCGGTAAGAAGATTCGGAACGGCCTACCACATAAGCAGTTGTATATGCCGTCAACACATAATCCACTTTTCCCGCCTTCAACGCCGCAAACCCGTCCATGATATCGTCAAAACATCGTACCTCCACTTGCGGATACCCCTCAGTCAGGATCATCTCCCCCAAAGACCCCGTCATCACGGCCACCCGCTTCCCGCTGAGCAAACTGTCCGGAAAAGATTCCTTGCCGAGTTTGGGATCCTGCCCACCGGAAACGGCGTGCCCGGAAGGCTGCCCTGCTGTACCGGCTGCCGGTAGTGCTGCTCTGCCCATTCCGGGATCCTGCCCACCGGAAACGGCCTGCCCGGAAGGCTGCCCTGCTGTACCGGCTGCCGGTAGTGCCGCGGCACCGTCTGCTGCCTGAACCGCAGCAGGCGCAACCGGCATGAAAAGCATAAAAACCAGTAGCCACAAACATTTCATCGCTCAAAGATAATTATTAACTTTGTTCACATTCAAAAATCCTGAATATGAAAGGAATTATTCTGGCCGGAGGCTCAGGCACACGCCTGTACCCCATAACAAAAGGAGTCTCCAAGCAATTGCTCCCCATCTACGATAAACCCATGATCTATTACCCCTTATCTGTTCTGATGCTGGCCGGGATACAGGACATCCTGATCATCTCCACCCCGCAGGACCTGCCTTCCTTTGAACGCCTGCTGGGATCGGGTGAATCCTTTGGCGTACGATTCTCTTATGCAGAACAACCCAAACCCGAAGGCCTTGCACAGGCTTTCCTCATAGGCAGGGACTTCGTGGGCAGCGACTGCGTAAGTCTGGTCCTGGGCGACAACATTTTTTACGGGCAAGGCTTCCGGACAATGCTCCAACGGGCCGTAGACTCGGCAAACAAAGGCTATGCACACATCTTCGGCTATCCCATAAAAGATCCGGAGCGCTACGGCGTCGTGGAAACGGACAAAAAGGGAGAACCCCTCTCCATACAGGAAAAACCGAAACAGCCCAGGTCCAATCTGGCCGTCACGGGCCTCTACTTCTACCCCAACAACGTGCTGGAAGTCGCTGCCCGCGTCAAACCCTCTGCACGGGGCGAACTGGAAATCACCTCGGTCAACGACTTTTACCTGAAAGAGCAACTCCTGCACGTCACCACCCTGGGTCGCGGCTTCGCCTGGCTGGACACCGGGACGCACAGTTCCCTTGCCGAGGCGTCCAACTTCGTGGAAACCATCCAGGCACGGCAAGGTCTGAAGATCGCCTGCCCGGAAGAAATCGCCCTGCATAACGGCTGGCGGACACCCCGGCAAATCCGGGAAGACGCCGCCCCCATGCAGCACAACGAATACGGGCAGTACATCCTGGAACTGGCAGATGCGGCCGGGGAGCCCACTGCGGCGCCGCATCTTCAAGCTGCCGCGCCACCCCACCAACATTAAAATTATAAAAGTCTGATTTTATGGAAGTTAATAAAAATACTGCATCGAAGTGGCGCGGCAGCTTGAAGATAACCGGCGGGTGCGGCTTCATAGGATCGCATGTGGTGCGACATTTTGTGAAGCACTATCCGCAGTACCGGATTATAAACGTGGACAAGCTCACCTATGCGGCCAACCCGGCCAACCTGAAAGATATTGAAAATGAGCCCAATTATGTGTTCATACAGGCCGATGTGTGCGATCATGCCAAAATGGAGGAGATCTTCCGGCAATACAACATAGATGCCGTCATACACCTGGCGGCTGAAAGTCACGTGGACCGCAGCATTTCGGACCCGTTTGAATTTGCCCGTTCCAACGTGATGGGAACGCTCACGTTGTTGCAGACGGCCAAAACGTGCTGGAAAAAGGAAGATTACCACAAACACCTTTTTTACCAGATATCCACCGATGAAGTTTACGGAGCGCTGCACTTCGGGGAGGATCCGTTCCGGGAAACCAATCCCTACGACCCCCGCTCCCCCTACTCGGCATCCAAAGCCTCGGCAGACCATTTTGTAAGGGCTTTCCACCATACCTACGGGCTGCCCGTCAAAATATCCAATTGCTCCAACAATTACGGACCCTGCCAGTACCCGGAAAAACTGATCCCCGTGATCATCAACAACATAGTGAACCGCAAGCCCCTTCCTGTCTACGGCAAAGGCGAAAACGTACGCGACTGGCTGTACGTGGAAGACCACGTGAGGGCCATTGACCTGGTGTTTCACCGGGGCCGAGTGGGAGAAACCTACAACATAGGCGGCCGGAACGAATGGCAAAACATAGAACTGGTGCGTTTGCTCATAGAGATCACAGACCGCCTGCTGGGCCGGCCTCCCGGAGACTCCCTGCCGCTGATCACTTTTGTTACCGACCGCCCCGGCCACGATCTGCGCTATGCCATTGACGCCACCAAGATCAAAACCGAACTCGGCTGGCAGCAGCAGATGACCTTCCGGCAGGGACTGGAACAGACGGTGGCGTGGTATTTGGGGAATCTCTGAGATTCTGCGCAAGACACCAGGCTGTAATTTTACAAAACGCTGATTATATGACATATAAAAATAACAACAAAGAGCAGTTGCGCAGAATCTCAGAGATTCCCCCTGCTCCCCAACGCAAAACCATATGAATATAGCCATAGTAGGAACAGGATATGTAGGACTTGTGTCCGGCGTTTGTTTTGCCGAGATGGGCGCAAACGTCACGTGCGTAGACATTGATCAACAGAAAATTGAAAACCTGAAAAAAGGCATCCTGCCCATTTATGAACCGGGACTGGAACCGATGGTCAACCGGAACATGATTGCCGGGCGGTTGCATTTTACAACAGAACTGAAGGATTGCCTGGAAGACACGGAAGTCGTTTTCAGTGCCGTGGGAACTCCGCCCAACGAAGACGGAAGCGCGGATATCCATTACGTACTGGATGTGGCACGTACCGTTGGCAAACACATGAACAACTATTTGGTATTCACCACAAAAAGCACGGTCCCTGTAGGTACGGCCGCCAAAGTCAAACAGGTCATCAGCGAAGAATTGGCCAAAAGGAACGTACAAATTCCGTTTGACATAGCGTCCAACCCCGAGTTCCTGAAAGAAGGCGACGCCATCCGGGATTTCATGAGCCCGGACCGGGTGGTCGTGGGCGTGGAAACCGAAAAGGCCCGCAAGATCATGGAAAACCTTTACCGGCCCTTCCTGCTGAAGAATTTCCGGGTGCTCTTTATGGATGTTCCTTCTGCCGAGATGACCAAATACGCAGCCAATGCCATGCTGGCCACCCGCATCTCGTTCATGAACCAGATGGCCAACCTGTGCGAAAAAACGGGAGCCGATGTGAACCACGTGCGCGTGGGGATCGGCTCGGATACCCGCATAGGCCATAAATTCCTGTATGCCGGGCCCGGCTACGGAGGCAGCTGCTTCCCCAAAGATGTGAAAGCACTCATACGCATGGGACGTGAAAACGGGTACCCCATGGAGCTAATCGAATCGGTGGACCGGGTGAACGAAGCGCAGAAAATGGTGCTGTTCAACAAACTGCATAATCATTTCGGCGGCGCGCTCAAAGGCAAAACCATTGCCGTCTGGGGCCTGTCCTTCAAACCGCAGACGGATGATATGCGGGAAGCGCCATCCCTGGTGCTGATCCGGAGCCTGCTGAAAGCCGGTTGCCGCGTGCAGGCCTACGATCCGGTGGCCATGGACCAGGCGCGCGGCCTCCTCGGCAAGTCCATACATTTTGCCAACGACATGTACCAGGCGGCCAACGATGCACATGCGCTGGTACTGGTGACCGAGTGGAAGGAATTCCGGATGCCCGCCTGGGATGTGCTGCGCAAGATCATGCAAACGCCCCTGGTGCTGGACGGACGCAATATATACAACCCGCAGGAAGTCAGCGAGAAAGGGTTTGATTACCTGGGCATTGGGATGGGGACTTGAAGGAATAAGCAAACCCCGGATGCCGGTATGAGACCGGTATGAGATGTCGGAAACTGAGATGCCTCTGAACAAAATGACGGAACTTGAACACAAACGACTCATAGCCAAAAACACCGTTGCGCTTTACGTGCGTATGCTGGTACGGCTGGCCGTAACGTTGTACACCTCGCGGATCGTACTGGACGTGCTGGGCGTGGACGATTTCGCACTGTACGGGATCGTAGGCGGGATCGTCACCCTGTTCACCTTCCTGCAAACCGCCCTGAACGCTTCCACTCAGCGCTTTATGAGCGTGGAACTGGGACGCGGGGACTTGCCGAGACTGAAGCGCGTCTTTGACGTGAGCATGTCGCTTTACCTGTTGGTGGCGCTGATTGTTGTTGTAGTTGCCGAGACGCTCGGCCTGTGGTTCCTCAATACGCAACTGATCATCCCTCCGGAACGCATGAACGCGGTCAACTGGGTGTTCCAGTTCACCATCCTGATCACGTGTGTGAACATCATCCAGACGCCTTACAACGCCAGCATCATAGCGCATGAAAAAATGTCCTTTTATGCCTGGATCAGCATTGCCGATGTGGTGCTCAAACTGGGCGCAGTGTTCCTGCTGATGGCATCGCCGGTGGACAAACTGGCCTCTTACGCCGGGCTGCTGCTGGCAGTGTCGCTGGTGATCTTTTTCATTACGCGGGGGTATGCCCTGCGCAAATTCACGGTCTGCCGGTTCCGCCCTACCTGGGACAAATCGTTGTTCAAGGAAATGGCCGGATTTTCAGGATGGACATTGTGTGATTCCGGTGCCCAGCTGGCCGTAACCCAGGGTCGCGTGTTCCTGCTGAACCTCTTTACCCCGCTGGTTACCAATGCCGCCATGAGCATTGCCACACAGGTCAGTACGGCGGTGTACAATTTTGTAATCTACTTCCAGTCTTCGTTCAATCCCCAGATCACCAAAGCCTCGGCATCCGGCAATCAGAACTACCTGCAGGATCTGGTCAACCAGACTTCCAAGTTCTCCTACTACATGATCTATGCCCTTACGCTGCCCATTCTGCTGAACATGGAATTCATCCTGAACATCTGGCTGAAGGAAGTTCCTGAATATACTGTTGTTTTTTGCAGCATCACTTTATTGTACTACCTGGTGGAATCCTTAAGCGGGCCGTTATGGATCACTACCTGGGCTGCCGGAAAAATACGCCGCTACCAGATCACTGTTTCGCTTATCCGCATTACTACCCTGCCTGCCACATGGTTGCTTTTGAAATACGGCATGGAGCCATGGACCGTTCTGGTTGTCTGGGTGCTTGTCAACGGAATTTGTTATCTTTACAGATTAGTGTACGTTAACCGGCAATCCGGTATTCCTTTGCGAAGGTATGCCAAAGAAGTCCTGATGCCCGTAATCATGATCTCGGCCCTGGCAGTTCCCCTGCCCCTCTGGATACACAGGTGGCTGGAAGGGTGGCCGGATCTGATCCTGACCACGTTCACAGCACTCCTGGCAACAGGTTTGCTCATCTGGTTTACCGGCCTGAAACGTACAGAGAAAAAACATATTAAGGAAGCCATAAAAAAACGTTTGCGTTAAAACCAGTGCTGCTTCCATAGAACACACCCGGAATCACAGCGCAACCAATAATACCGTTTGCAATGAAAGTATCTCTTATCATACCCGTTTACAACACGGCACCGTACATAGAACGCTGCCTGTACTCGGTATTGCGGCAGAGCTACAACAATATCGAGATCATCCTGGTGGACGATTACGGAACGGACAACAGCATGGTGCTGGCCTCCCGTCTGCTGGAAACGCCTTCGGGCGAAAATGCCCAGCCGATCACTTCAGCAGCGGACCATTCAGGCGAACCCCGGGCAGACCATTCAGGCGAATCACGGGCAGAACATAACAGCCTACCCCGGGCAGACCATTCAGGCGAATCACGGGCGGACGTGCCCCGTTCCCTGCAGATTCTGCATCACACTGAAAACCGCGGCTTATCTGCAGCACGCAATACAGGTCTGGATGCTGCCACAGGCGATTACGTATTCTTCCTGGACAGCGACGACGAACTGCCGCCACACGCTATAGAAAACCTTGTACGTACCGCGGATTTGTACAGCCATCCACACCTGGTATGCGGACGTGTGGACGTATTGCCGCATGGTAACAAAGCACTCGAAATCAACGAAAAATTGCCCGATTACATTGAAGGCAACGAGGCTTCTTCCCATACCATCCTGCGCCGGAATATTCCCATTATGGCTTGTAACAAGCTGGTCAACCGTGAATTTTTACAAGCCAACCATCTCAATTTCAAAGAAGGTCTTATTCACGAAGACAACCTGTGGAGTTTCCAAATGGCCGGACCCATTCACAACATAGCCATAACCCGCCAGATCACCTACCTGTACCACCTGAACAAGAAAGGGTTGACCATGGAGCGGGTCACGCCGCAACGTCTGGAAAGTATCAAAACCATTTTGACAACACAGATCGATATGCTGGCCCAGGAACGTCCCCTGCGCACCTTGCAGCAAGCCTACATCATCTTTACGGCTGCCTGGTTCCGCAACCTGATGTACGAACAGGCCCATACCGAATTTGACAAGATGCAACAATGGATCCGCACTACACTCAGGCCCTTTGGACGGGAGATGCATTATCACAACCTGAAAAACCACCTGCTCTACCGTGCCCTATACCTGCCCCCGACATTGCTGCGCGCAGGAAAAAATCTCAGAGATTCTGCGCAACACTGACACACGAATATTCATATAAATCAGATAATCAACATGTTCAAGATTTACCACAAACTTTTTTGCGCAGAATCTCTGAGATTTTCTGCCTGCTCCCGCGTCCTTTCCACCCTGCTCCTGCTGCTGCTCTTCCTGACTCCCGCCCGCGCGGACGAAGGGATGTGGCTGCCCATGCTTATCCAGAAAAAGATTCCGCAAATGCAGGAACTCGGCTTCAGGCTTACGGCAGAAGACATTTACAGCGTGAACCGGGCCTGCCTGAAAGATGCGATCGTGCACTTTGGCGGCGGATGCACCGGGGAAGTCATCTCGGCAGAAGGGCTGCTCATCACCAACCACCATTGCGGATACGGTCAGATCCAGGCACACAGTACGGTGGAAAACGATTACCTGAAGGATGGTTTCTGGGCCCGGACACGCAACGAAGAACTGCCTAACAAAGGGCTGACGGTCACCTTTTTACGACGTATGGAAGATGTTACGGAACAGGTCCTGAAAGGAGTGACCGATCAAATGAGCGAAGTGGAACGTCAGGGTATCATTGAAGCCAACATCAAGGAGATCAGCCGGGAAACCCTGGGAGACAGGAACCCCAAATTTTACTCTGTCCGCATTACACCCGCGTACTACGGGAACCAATACTTCCTCTACCTGAACGAAATATTCAGGGATGTCCGCCTGGTAGGCGCCCCGCCCTCTTCCATCGGCAAGTTCGGAGGCGATACCGACAATTGGATGTGGCCGCGCCATACGGGCGATTTCTCGCTTTTCCGCATCTATGCCAATAGCGACAACCAACCCGCAGAATACAGTCCGGAAAACCTACCTTACCGTCCGCGCTACCACTTCACCATCTCGGCAAAAGGCGTGAAACAAGGCGATTTTACGATGGTTTACGGCTATCCGGGGCGCACGCAGCAATACGTGATCTCTCCTGCCGTGGATTTCATTGCCAACCGCTCCAACCCGCAGAAAATCCACCTGCGCAGCCTCCGCCTGGACGTGATGAACCGCGAACAGGCCAAGGATCCAGCCGTACGAATCCAGTATTCCAGCAAGAACGCCGGGGTTTCCAACTCCTGGAAAAAATGGCAGGGTGAAAGCCGGGGCATCCTGAATGCGGGTACCATCGCCAAAAAGCAAGAATTTGAAAAGCGTTTCCAGGAATGGGCCGAGGCCTCCGGCCGTCAGGAGTACATCACCCTGATTCCGCGCATGAAAGAGCTTTACAGCCAACTGGAACCTTTTCTGTTCGCCTCCGAGATGTATGCCGAGGCAATCATGGCCGTAGAGTTGCTTCGTTTTGCCAACACTTTGGAAAGCACCGTGGAACGCAACGGAACTGCCCGGGCTGCCGAGGTCGCCGAGGGGTTCTTCAAGGACTACTATAAGCCCATAGACCGGGAGATCTTTGAGCTGCTGTTTACCGAATTCTACCGCGTCATGGAACCCTTTGGCGACCTCCTCCCCGCCGATCCGGCCACCGGAGAGCCCATTCCGGCCGATGCCATCTACCCGCTGAGCTCCGATATTGCTCCGGGAGGAACACCGTCCGGAACTACTCCTGAAGCTGTTTCACCCTATGAACCCGGACAGGACGTTCCGCTTCCCGGTGACGCCTCGCGTTTCTCTGTGCTCGCAGAATACCTTTACAGCAACTCGGTCCTGGCCGACCGCCAAAAGACCATGGACCTGCTGGCCAAAGACTCGGCAAGTGTTCTGGCACTCATTCGCCAGGATCCGGCTTTCCGTCTGGTCAGCCCTTTTGTGCAGACAAACCGGGATAAGATCCAGCCGCGCATCCGGGATATCAACCGCGAACTGGACCTGCTGTACCGTAGCTGGATGCAGGCGATTATGGAATTTGACAGCGACCGTATCTTCTATCCCGATGCCAATTCCACCCTGCGTGTAACTTACGGAACCGTTCAGGGATACAGCCCTGCCGATGCCGTTATGTACCTCCCCGTGAGTACCATAGAAGGGATTATGCAAAAAGACGATCCCGAAATTTTCGATTACGACATTCCCCAGTCCCTGCGGGACATTTACGCCGCCCGTGACTTCGGGCGCTGGGAAACAAACGGCACTGTACCTGTTTGTTTCATAGCCACTAACCATACCAGCGGCGGAAATTCAGGATCCCCGGTTTTGAACGCGGACGGACACCTGTTGGGACTCAACTTTGACCGGGTGTGGGAAGGCACCATGAGCGACATTGAATTCGACCCCTCGGTTTGCCGCAATATCTCTGTGGATATCAGGTACGTTCTATTTGTGATAGACAAGATCGGGAACGCAAAATTTTTACTGGATGAATTGGATATTAGCGAATAATGTTTAATTTTGTTGACAGAAACCATTTTTTACCTAAATATCTATCTTAAAAACAATTATTATGGAAGCACTTATTAATTTGTTGACAAATTTTTTTAACCAAATAGGTCTTTGGCTACAGCAATTTTTTACTTGGCTGGAAGGAATTCTGACTTCTATGTAACTTGTAAAAATCGCAGCTTTTATGGATTTCGACAGTGTTTATACCTGGCTTTCTCTGATAATATCAGTTCTGACAGCCATATTGGGAACTATTCAACTATTCTTCCCTCAAACTGAATAATAGATACAGCTGGTGAAATACAGAAGTTGTCTCTTAAGCGGCAACTTTTGTTTTTTCTACTATATGTCATGTACTATGCAACTATTCGGACACTTATTACATCTTATCAAGGATTATAAACTTTTTAAATATTTCAATAATGGATTTTGATAGTGTTTACACTTGGCTGTCTTTGATCATATCAATTTTAACAGCAATTTTAGGCGTTATCGGGCTCTTTTTCCAGCCAACTGAAGCGTGACAAAGAGAGCGAAAAAAAGAGGGTGTCTGATTGTTTCAGACACCCTCTTTTTTAACAACTTATTGAGTTAATGCGCCACTTCCATTCAGATGTTTATCCGGTTATTCTTCCGGAGCGGGAGCGGTTGCCGGCTGGGCCGGACGTTCATTAGCAACAGCCACATTGATGGTTCTGCCCATATGTTCAGAGCCGTTTAATGCGTCAATGGCTGCAAGAGCCTCTTGGTCATTAGCCATCTCAACAAAACCGTAGCCGCGCGAGCGACGGGTTTCCTTGTTTAAGATAATGCGGGCCGAAAGTACTTCCCCGAAAGGAGCGAAGAGTTCAATCAAGTCTTCTTTTTTTGCCTTAAAGCTAAGGCTGGATACAAAAACGTTCATGTAGTTAGGGATGATTTGTTAGGTTAAATGTACTTCAAATATAACATTTTTTTTAATCTCTGCAACCCGAACCGTCAAAACAATAAGTACATAAGCTCTCTTTAGGTAAACCTATGGAGGAAATCAGCCCTTCTATGTTATTGAATTTTAATGATGTGAAGTTCATTTCTTTACGAATACTTTCTACCATTCTACGGTATTCCGGGGTCGTATGATCAATAAACCGGCACAGATCCGGTTCCTGGCACCCGCTTACGCTGCCGATGCCTCTCACGTTCCCACTGGTGATGCTGCTCCTGTTCCCGCTGGTGCTCCCGCTCATGTTCCCATTCCCGCTCCCTTTCCCGCTGGTGATCCCGGTTTTGTTCCCGCTGCCGCTCCCGGATTCACCCTGCATTCGGACTTCCTGCCCGGCTTGTTGCAATTCCTGCAAGCGAGCATGAATATACCGGCGCGTAATGAGCTCCATATGAGTTCGTGTAGTGGTAAAATTCAGATACGGACACTTGTATAAAAGCGGCGGACAGGATATCCGCACATGGATCTCTTTAGCTCCGTTGCGGAAAAACACATCGGCATTCTTTTTCATCTGCGTGCCCCTTACTATGGAATCATCGCAACATACCAGCCGCGATCCTTTCAGCACATCAGTATTGGGCAGCAGCTTCATGCGCGCCACCAAAGCACGGCGTTCCATGTCGGTAGGCATAAAACTGCGGGGCCATGTGGGCGTATACTTGGCAACTGCCTGCCTGTACGGCACCCCTTTTCCAACCGCATAACCCATAGCCATACCTGTCCCGCTGTCCGGAATACTGCACACCGTATCCACTTCCACATCGTCCTCCCTACCCATCTTCATCCCGTTGCGAAACCTTACTTCCTCCACATTGATCCCTTCGTACGCCGAAGTCGGGAACCCGTAATATACCCACAGGAATGAACAGATCTGCAGTTTTTGCCGAGGCGGCAGGAGCATCTTCAAGCTGCCGCGCCACCCCGCATTTTCCTCAGAGCTAATCCCCTGTAATTCTGCGCTTTGGTATTTTTCATCCAGGCAGGTGGCGCGGCAGCTTGAAGATGCCCGCGCCAAAACCGCTTCCCCGGGGCCCAAAAAGCCGGCCAACTGGAAATCCAGGTTCGGAAAGCTACAGCTTTCGCTGGCAAAAGCGATGGCAGTGATTTCACCGCTATCAGTGTTCGGAGTGCTTTCAGTTTCAGCAAACTCTGCCGGCTCTGCCGGCTCAGACTCGGCAAGGGATGCTTCTGAAGTGGCTTTGGAATCCCCGGATTGAACAGGACTGTGCCCGTTTTTACGACGGATTCCTATGACAATGGGGGTCCTTCCGTAACGGTCCCGGGCGGCTATGATACCTTCAGGAGTAAGTATGAGCATGCTGCAGCTGCCCATGATCTTTTCCTGCACCAGTTGAATCCCCTCGGCAAATGTCCGTCCCAGGGTAATCAGGTGACCTACCACCTCGGTGGGGTTGATCTGCCCGGAGCTCAATTCTGAAAAATTAATGCCTTTGGAAATCAGCTCGTTTCCAAGTTCTTCCAGGTTGTTGATTTTGCCCACGGTAACAATGGCAAAAGTACCCAGGTGGGAACGCAGGACTATGGGTTGCGGATCGTTGTCGCTAATCACGCCTATTCCCTTATTGCCTGTGAATTCATGCAGCTCGTCTTCGAATTTGTTGCGAAAATAGCTGTTTTCTATGCGGTGTATAGTGCGGTGGATGATTCCCTGCTCATTCATGGTGGCCAGCCCTGCCCTTTTGGTTCCCATATGTGAATGATAGTCTGTGCCGTAAAATAAAGTGTTTGCGCAAGGCGCTTTAGATACGATTCCGAAAAAACCTCCCATGATGGGTGCAAAGGTAAAGAATCTCAGAAATTCCTGTCATTTTTACGCAATAAGATATACACAACGAGTGTGCATAAAAGAATCAAAATTTGTCCACCCGGACCGGGCTGATAAAAAATAGGAGTATAAGGAAGTTCAGCAAAAAAAGAGACCGTTTTTTCCAGCCATCCGGCCAGGAAGTGGAGTATTTCATTCAGGGATTGAAGTGAGGTTTGTGTAAAGTCAGCCACAGAGGATGAAATGATAAATGTTGAGAAACCCAATAAAATAAGGTTGCACAGAAACACATAAAGTATTATGGTACAAAACGGTACTACTGCCAGGTTGCAAAACAGGCCGTAGACCGGTATGATCCCGAAAGAGGCCGTGGTGAGCCACAAGGTACCCATCTGGACGGCCAAAGAGCAGCAAAATAATTCCCATATGTATTTTAGAAACCGATTCCTGACACTGAGCAGATTACGCAGCAAAGGGAAAAACAGGATCAGCCCCAGTACGGCACTGAAAGACATTTGAAACCCTATGTCGTAGAGATTCATGGGTTCAATTAAAACCAGAATGATCGCCGTAAGGGACAACACGTTCATTCCCAGAGATCTGCGACCGGTCATTTTGCCGATACCGTAAATGGTCAGCATCAAAGCCGCGCGCACAACACTTGCCGAGAAGCCCGCCACGGCAGCATACAGCCAGATCAGCAACAGTGCGGGAACATGGATCCACGTGCCCCGGGTGAGCGAATACGTTCTTTGCAGATACAGCTCCCGGGAACGGACAATAGGAGAAGATTCAGCGTTTTCCGGTATAGTAATCTTTCTGCCGGCCTGATCCCGGGAACGGATAACAGCTGGAGATCCTGCGGCAGTGGAAATATCAATGGCAACGGGAGTTCCGGCTGTAGTGGGAATATCAATGGCAGCTGGAGATCCTGCGG